>Ga0247840_10009233_pt1 | contig 12837 bp, 17 predicted proteins | sample LaCruzMarch2015__FD_192404 | JGI IMG/M metagenome (GOLD analysis project Ga0247840, IMG submission 192404) | Freshwater microbial communities from meromictic Lake La Cruz, Castile-La Mancha, Spain - LaCruzMarch2015_17m | ecosystem: Environmental > Aquatic > Freshwater > Lake | place: Spain...
GAGCCCTACCAGGAAGGTTGACCTGCCCAACGTGAGTAATGAGCGCAAGCGGTATTTGAACAGAGCCGAGGCCAGCGCACTGCTTGAGGCGCTGAAGGCCAAGAGCCGGCAAACTTACGAAGTCGCGCTGTTCAGCCTATATACCGGCATGAGGTTTGGGGAAGTGGTAGCGCTGACCTGGGGATGCATCGATATGGAGAAGCGCAGAATCCAAGTGCTGAACGCCAAGGGCGACAAGGATAGAACCTTGCCCATGCCTGGGGAAGTCTATTCAGCCCTAGCAGGAATGAGGAAGGGATTGCACAATGAGCTTGTTTTCAAGAGCAGCAAGGGCGGATTGATATATCATGTTTCCAAGTCGTTTGACATCGCTGTCAAAGAATTAGGGCTTAACGAAAACGTATCGGACCCCAAGCAGCGATTTACGTTCCATTGCTTGCGGCATACGCATGCAAGTTGGCTGCTTGAGACCGGCGCAAGCCTCTATCTGGTGCAGCGACAGCTTGGACATTCAACGCCGACAGTCACCCAGCGATACGGGCACCTGTCCGATGACCAGCTTGAAGAGGCCACGCGCAATATGGAGCGCTGGATTGACGAGACCAAGGAAAAGGGCAAGGTAGTGCCGCTGCATCGCGCCGCGAACTCGTAGCACACGACCTTGCGCCTGCGGAAAACACGCGCTAGGCTCCAATCGTTCCCCCCGGCCACGCTCTGGCTCGCTACCAGGACGAACGCCGCACCTGCACGGCAAGGCCGGGGGATCTTTTCCACCAAGCAGGATGAACAGCCCAGAGCAGGAGGGAATTTATGAGCAAGTCCAGCGGACCCGTCAGCGTAAACGTAGAAGCCGGCACTGCAACCGCCACCGCTAGTCGAGCACATGGCGTTGCTCATCAGCCCCATGAATCGGCCGAGTGCCACAGGCTGAAGGAGTTTGTGAACTGGAAACGCTGGACCGCAAAGTCTCTGTGGACACCCGAGCAAGGATTCGCGCTTGTCAAAGATTACGACCCTGACGAGTTCAGCCAGATACAAAAAATATCTCATAGGTCTCAAACCGATGAACTGTATCCCTTTGGCGGGACAGAAGCGCATATGCTGCAAGATGCTACGCATGAGGCGGTACTGCTTGGCAAGCTCGACGTCTTCCACCTGAAAGACAAGCGCGACCTGACGCCCCTGGAGCTGTTCAAGGAGGCCCAAGTAAAGCCTGCCGCCTTCCTGGAGTGGGCCGTCGAGCTTGACTGGTTCAAGGCTCTTGGCACGGAACTTCCCGAGCCGTTGAAGCCGCGTCCCGAGGCTATTGAGGCTCAGCCAGCCCTGAGTCCTGACGCGCAGCCGGCCACTGACATCGAGAAGGAAAAGATTCTATCCGCGATTGAGTGCTTCCTAAAAAAGAACCCCGACCTAAAAACCAATGCTCACATGGACCTTCAAGCTCTCAAACTTTTCACCCAGGGTATGACCGCCGGCAAAGTCTTCAAGGCCATCCGACCAAACGAATATATTGCCGACCCGGAGGGTGACGTACGCCGCCGAAAAGCCCGGGCGATGAAAAAGCTCTTCCCCAATCCACAGTAAAAAGAACAGCCCGGGCACACCGGGCACTTTTTTTTTGCCGCCCGGGCACTTTTCCAAAGCATACCTTTTTCTCCACCATTATAGCGCGTTAGCATAAACTGCAACGCGCTCATTTATTTTGCAACGGCACTGGACTGCCCGCCCGGCGGGCAGGCGAAAATCCGCCCATACAATCACTTCAACGTTGGGAGGAAGCTAGTATGGGTATTTTTACCAGTTTGAAGGACAAGTGGTCAAGCAGTTTTGTGGCGCGTGACCAGGTGGCTGAGTTCAGCGGAGGCATTTTACACCCAAGGACTATGGCGAACAAGGATTCTCTAAAGCTTGGACCAAAGGGCCGCGTGAGGATGGGCAGAACGATTGCGTATCCTGTTGACGAACTGATTGAATGGATGGAGTCGCGGACGGTCGCGGTAGATGAGCGGGAGGTTGCCTAACATGCACCACAAATACCCAAAGCGCCGCGCACCCCAAGCCAAGGTATTTGCGCGACGCTTCCGAAAATCGTCCAGAACCAAGGCCACATTGCCCAGTGTTGACAAATTTGTCAAGTGGGAGGTGGCGCTATGAAAAAATCCACCTTCCCCGCGCCCTGGAAAAAAGTCCTCACACCGGACCGCCTGAAAGTCCTTCGCGCCGCCTTGGCCGCTGCGCGTACCCGTGGCGACATCGAGCACGCCGAACGCTGTGAGCGCGAACTGGCGCAGTTGGGAGGCCGGCCATGACGATAACCACCTTCACCCACGACGAAATTCTTTCATCCTGCCAGGCCAGAATTGCCGAAGAAGGCGCGGACCGCACGGCAGAGGACAAAGGCCAGGACAACATCCGCGATGAGATTCAACGCGCCGCTGAGTTCGGACAACAAGGCTGCGCTAAGTTGTTTGGTATCCTGCACGAAGGGAAATTCTGCTACGACCATGGCGCTTGCCAATGGCACGAATGGCGCGGCCAATCCTGGACGCGTGAATTTGTCGGCGAACCTGTTGCCGCGTTGAACCTGGTGGCCGACACCTTCAATGAAGAAATCCAGCGCATCGCCGATGATGTCACCGAACTGAATGAGCAGCTGAAAAACATCAAGCTGGACTTGCTCACGGCTAACCCAGAGCGCGACGCCATCGCAAAAAGCATTGAATCGCTTGAGCGAAAAGCGGCCGCCTGCCGCAAGCTCTGCGCGAACCTTTGCCAGCTTTTTTACCGAAAGCAGGTGGTAGAGTTCGCGGCGCAAGGCCAAAACAGTCTAGGCTTTGACGGCCTTGCCTGGGATACCGCGCCGGGACTTCTTGCCGTGGCCAACGGCGTCCTTGATTTAGAAAGCGGACGCTTGCGGCCTGGCAGACAGAAAGATTATATCAAGACTGCATCGCCTGTGGCCTACAATCCTGAAGCGCAGGCACCGACATGGGACCGCTTCCTACTTGGAATCATGGGTGGCGACCTTGAGCTGGTAGATTACCTTCGCCGCCTCTTCGGGTACGCCGCAACCGGACTTGTCCGGGAACACGTCCTTCCTATCCTGCACGGCATCGGGCGCAACGGGAAAGGCGTCCTCATCGAAACCCTGTCCAGCGTCCTTGGCGACTTGGCGGCACCGGTTCAAGCTGAGTTGCTGCTTGACCAAGGCCGTAGCCGCTCTTCTGCCGGGCCAACGTCTGACATCATGGCGCTGCGTGGCCGCCGTTTGGCCTGGGCCAGCGAAACCAACGAAGGCAGGAAGCTGGATTCATCGCGCGTGAAATGGCTTGTTGGCGGCGATACCCTTGTAGGCCGGCCGCCTTACGGAAAATATGAGATAACCTTCAAACCGACTCATACGCTTTTGCTACTCACCAACCATAAGCCGCACGCCAACGCTGACGACTTTGCCTTGTGGCAACGTATCCATCTGATACCGTTTGACTATTCCTTTGTGGACACACCCACGAAGCCAAATGAGCGGCTGCGCGACCCGCTGTTGTCGCTGAGGCTACAGGCTGAGGCGCAAGGCATCCTAGCCTGGCTTGTCCTAGGCGCACGCGAATACCTGCGCGACGGCCTGGCACCGCCGCCTAGAGTCCTGGCAGCGACAGCGGAATACAGAGGCGATGAGGACTTGATAGCAAAATTCACAGATGATTGTTGTGTCGTGGATAACCAGGCGACCTGTCAGGCAAATAGTTTGTTTGAGGAATATAAACGATGGACCGATTTGAATAAAATTAGGGCTATGACCGGGACCGCCTTCGGAAGGCGGATGGGTGAACGATTCCAAAAACATCGGACGGCAAACGGAGTTAGGTATACTGGCCTTGGCATTCGACAGAAGTATGATTCGGATTCCAATAAATGAGGAATGCAGGGTTGTGTATACCTGAGGGCTTTGCGCGTATTCTCTATATAAGAAAAAAAAAAAACAGAAAAATATTATATATAGAGGATTACGCGCAAGGGCCTTCAACCGTGCATCCCTACATTTTTTCACCTGCACGGCCTCACCCAAAAGGACTCAAAATGGACATCAACCCAGCTCTTGAAAACATACTTCCTGCCTTGAAACCCATGTCCAGCAAGGAATTAGCCGGCGCATGTCCTATCTGCGGCGGCGTTGACCGCTTCCGATTCTGGCCAGGTGAAGGCGAAACAGGAAGGTGGCTATGTCGCGGCTGTGACAAGCATGGCGACGGCATCCAGCTCTTGCGCGAAGTCAGCGGCCTGAGTTTCAAGGACGCCTGCCGAACCTTGAAAATTGAGCGCAAGATAAGAGCACACCGCCGGCCTAGCTCTACGGCATCCAGATTCACCCCGAAGGCTTCATCACTGCCGGGCGATTCCTGGACGCGCATGGCGGCCAACGTCATCGACGGCGCAACCGGCAACCCCGAAGCCATCCTTGCGCGTGGCCTGACGCCTGAGACTGTCCAGGCGCTACGCCTTGGGTATCAGGCTGTAGACGCCTACTACCAACGCGAAGCCTGGGGACTTGAACCGGCCATCAACCCCGAAACCGGCAGGCCGCGCAAAGTCTGGATACCCGCCGGCATCGTCCTTCCTCATTTCAAGGACGGCGTACCGGTACGCATCAAGATTCGCCGGCCTTCAGGTGAACCGAAGTATGTCATGGTACCAGGCTCAAGCGCTGCGCCGGTAGGCCTGGCCGGCGAAACCGGCAAGCCGTTCGTCATTGTCGAAGGTGAAATTGACGCGCTCTTGCTCTGGCAAGAAGCACGCGACATCGCCGCCGTCATCGCGCTTGGCACGGCCAAGGCGAAGCCGGACGCCGAAACCATGGACTTGCTCAAGGCCGCGCCGGCCATCCTGATTGCATTGGACTCAGACGAAGCAGGCGCAACCGCCTGGGCCTGGTGGCGTGACACATTCCCGCAGGCAATCCGCTGGCCTGTCCCGGCAGGAAGTAAGGACCCTGGGGAAGCGATGCAAGCCGGCCTCAGCCTCAAGGCCTGGGTGGAAATAGGCCTCAAGCACGCCGGCGTTGTGCCTGTAACTTCGCTTCCTGCCAGGCGCACACCGCAGGCCGCTGAGGCGAAGACGGTGTCGGCCGCGCCGCAACCCGTGGACGCAACACCCTACGCCGCGCCAGCGCCGCAACCCGTGGCCGGCCTCAAGCCGTGTGACAATCTCAAGTGGTTACCCTGTCTAGGTGATGCAGGCACTTGCTTCAGCCGGCCTTACTGGGAAGGCCTAACCTTCGATGAGAAGAATGTCAGACGCAAGGCCGCCGAACTAGAAGATTGTCCAAGTGCTGAACGCGTTGAACGGTATATCACTGAGCTGTATCAGAACAGCTAACCATTGAAATAAAAGGAATTAATATGGATATTATCGTAACTGGCAGGGATGATACAACTTCATTCCACAAAGGCATGGCTACAGGCTTTGAACTCGCAGGCGACTACCTCGCTGACTTACTTGAATACCTCAAGATTAAGAAGCTCAAAGGATTGAGGAGCGAGGCCGCGCGGCGCAGGGCCATGCGCTCGTTCGCGACTACCATCATGTGCCAGCCCGAAAAGTTCGGACACCTGCCTGACTTCGATGCATTCGTATACCAGCACGGCGAATGGGAGCTGTGCGGCACCCCGGGCCAGCCGCTCAAACCCGGATTCTACTAAGCAATCAACCGCGCGCCTTCCGCGCAAAGGAAACAGCCATGAACACCCCTGAATCCTCATTCAGACTGGTCCGGACAACTGAACTTTTCCGCGACATCGAAGCCGCCCCCCGTTACACTGGTCCGTCCCTTACGTGGAGGCAGATCGTAAAACTTGAGCCGAAGCTCGGAGCACTCCACCGCGAGGCGCAGGAGGTTCGCGATACTGGGGGACGACACTTTTGCGCCAACAAAGTTTGGTACGACGATTTTAAGCCACGACTGAAACTGCTCGTTGGTTGGTGTCGTGCTGACGACGTCCTGAGCCTAAAGGCGAGCGAGTCCTACGCCACGGCGTACGCGAAGATTTACAACGCTCTTCCAGACTGTCGCAACTGCGCTTGTTTTTAACAACCAACGGGCCGGCTGCCTTCACTGGCAACCGGCCTTGACTTCAAACAGAGTCAGGGATAATTCTTGCAAATGCAATTCGTAAAAAGTCCATGCGCCACTTGTTCTGAAACAGACAGAGAAAGCTGCTCAATGGCCTGTGACCCGCTTGAAGGCTACAGGGCAATACTTGACGCTGAGTTACACCCATCGCTCAAGCGAGAACAGAACAACGCGTGCTGGCGGCTGATGAAGGCTATCTTTGCGCCAGACCACGTTGACCCTCGACATTTACAAGCGCGGCGTGAGCGCTGGAGAGAGAAATACTATGGCAACCTGTAAGATATGCGAGCACCCCAAGCGGCCTGAAATCGAAGCCGCCATGGACAACGAATCCATCCGCGATGTAGCGCGACAGTTCGAACTGAGCAAAGACGTGGTGGCAAGGCACAAAGCACATATGCGCACCGAGTCGGAGCAACTGTGCGCCTCGTGCCGCTTCTGGCTGCGCGATGAATGTCGCCGCTACCCGCCGCTATTGGGCGACGCGAACGCAACCCGCTGGCCGAGAACCGAGCCCTCCGCCTGGTGCGGCGAACATCGGACTTGAGCTTCCAGGCAAAAGTGAACACCCCAAAGTAGACAAGAAGTTCGCGCATACGAAAACGAAAAACGTGCTACTGTGGATGGTTACAGGGCAGGTGAGCGAAAAGTTTGCGGAAAGGGAACACTTCACGCGAACTTTTCGAGTCCACAGAAATCGTGAACGCTGATTAGGCACCTACAACATGGCCGGGAGTGAGAAATTGCTTGCGGCCATTCTCGTGTCTGACGCATTTCTTCATTTTAGACAGGGAAAACAGTTCAAACTGGCACGATTTTTGATTATTACTCGTCGAAAGTGCGGATAGTGTGGATGGATCGGTGGCCGCGACAGATTTAATTGAGCGCATACGAAATAGAAATTCGTGCTACGCGAGAAGACTACCTCAAAAACACCCATAGAATTACTTACGTAGCCGGGCAGGATTCAGGCCAGGCGAGCAACTACAAGCGCGACGACGTAGGTTTGCTGGATTGACTCGCGACGAGCACGTACTAGATTCGCGACGTAGGATTGTAGTTTTTTTGACAGAAGAGCGCGTACATACTTTTCGACGTAGGCCAACGCAATTTCAACGCGGTTCCAGGTAACCAGCACCTTGAAGTAGATTTTCCTATTCCTGCCAGGCAAAGACGATATTCAAAGCAATTCACTCCGGATTCTCTTGTTCGTCTTTTCCGCCACTGCACATGCCAGGAAGCGACGCCGTACAATTGCCTGTACTGCGTCAACTAGCACTTAGCCATACAATGAACCACGAAACGTGGTAAAGTCGAACAGGAGGCACTGTAGAGCGTTTCTGTCCATCGTGGCAATTTGCAATGCTACGGGATTTATTTTCGTGCCCTGGTGAAATGCTATTGACGTTCTGGTAGCGTTGCGAGCATAAGGCGAGATATAAAATTTGAGCAGGAGGATTTAGCCACAGAAAAAACTTGGCCTAGGAAAATGAAAGCGGCCCCCGAAGGTGTACCACCACCAGACGAGGGCCTGAACACAACCGCAACCCTACGGAGGTCGCAATCATGTCTGAGAAATCAAATAGCCGTCCTGTCGTATCCCTGCAAGCCCTGAGTCCGGAGCAAGTCAAAGCGGTCCTCGAGATTGTGGAAGATGTCTTCTTTTCTATCGTCCAGTTGACCGACGTCATGACGGGCACGAAAGAGGCCCCGCTCGACGTCTGTGGCGGCGTCCTCGGGGCTCTATACGACCACGCGCTCGAAGGGGTGTTACCTTGGAGGCTTGAAGAAATGGGCATCCGTACGCGGTAGCACTGAGCACAGAACCCCGGCCATCGGCTCCATGGTGGTCGGGTTTTCTCTCTTCCGTGGTTTCTACGTTTTTTTAAGCAATCCAGGCGTTTACAGTTAAAACTACCGATTCAGTATTTTTGACGTTCACCAGTTTTTGGGAACGTGGCCTTCGAGCTGCGCTTTCAAAACGCACCTTGCGCCGGGCAGGTGGCAAGCTCTGCTTTGCAAGAAGAGCTGCAAGGGGTGGTAAAACTTACTACCCCCTAAGCTCCCTGAATTGCTTAAAAACGTCAATATGACGGAATTGAATGTCCCCTCTCGCGGCCTGCTCATCATCAACGAACCTGACACCTACCGCCTCATCATCAAGTCTACGATGCCGGACGCTGAGCGCTTTGAAAAAAAGGTGATGGAAGAAATTCTCCCAGCCATCCGCAAGACCGGCACCTATTCCGCCGCGCCAGCCCTCTGCACTGAAGAAATGCTGCTCCAGACCGCGCAAGTCCTCCTCGACCACAAGCGTGCCCTCGATATCGTCTCAAGCTCCGTCAAAGCTATTGACGCTCGCGTGGGCAAGATTGCCGACCAAATGGAACGCCAGACGACTATGCCGGAGTTCTTCACCGTGCTGGGATTCGCCAGGATCGAATACAACACGTCGATACCCATCGATGTCGCCAACAAGATCGGACGAAAAGCGGCTACGCGCTCGCGTGGCCTGGGTGTCCCGATTGGTAAGGCCTACGACGCGCGCTTTGGGCAAATCAACACCTATCGTCATGATATCCTTCAGAACTTGTTCCGCGAATACGAGACGGAGCCGGTGGCGTAGCCGAACTTTCTAGAACTTTTTACGAATAGGGGCGTGTAGGTAATGAAATCAGAGTTGAAGAACATCAACATCCACAATATCCAGCCTCATCCAAAAAACCCGCGTATCCTCATGCGCGAAGATGTAGTCGCGGCCATCGCGGCAGAACTCAAACGCGCCGGCCACTTCAGCCAGGAGTATGCGCTACGCGTCCGGCCAGTTGACGACTTTTACCAGATAGTATCCGGGCACCATCGCCACAGCGCCGCCAGCCTTGCTGGCATCACGGAAATCCCTTGCTGGGTTCGCGTCATGGACGACGAAACCGCGTTCATGGACTTGGTGCGCAGCAACGCGCAGGGCGAACTGTCACCGCTGGAGATTGGGCTGCATGCGCTGGAGTTTGTGAAACTTGGAAAGCGTGGCAGGGGAAACTCTGGTGATGGACTTGCAGAGTATGCGACTGCCATCAGCAGAACGGCCGCAAGAATTACGCAAGTTAGACAGGCGGCACGTGTGTATAAAATGTTAACCCAGGTTAATAATTTGAGTGACGACCAAAAAAACGGGTTAATGACTTGTTCAAAGCATCTAACAGAAATACATCAGGCTCCTGAGTCGTTATGGCCCCTCCTTGTCCAGGCCATGCTTTCCAAGTCCTGGAGCGTCAAGGACACGAAGGCCCACGTCGCAAAGATTGCAGAGCTTATCTGGCGGCTAGCCAAGGAAGGCAAGACGCAGGACGCTACCGGGAAGATTATGGGCTGGAGTCTTTCCAAGGTAAAGCAGTATTCCGCGCTCAATGGTATCTGTCAAGACGCGTGGAAAGTGGTGGTTACGGCCACTGAGAAAGCCGTAACTGCCGAATCAGAAGACGCCGTAACCAAAACAGTTACGGACGTAACTTTCACAGAAAACCTCCTCCGCGCCATCCTCCCGCTCAAGCCGGAGCAGCAGCTAGAGCTGGCCTGGCAGTGGTGGTCATCTTTTCCTGCCGCGCCATGTGGCTGGCCTGCCATACCCAGGAGGAGATTGCCGAGGCGGCGGGGGTTCCGCGCCAAACTGTCACCGACTGGATTGATGGTTTCGCCGAAACTTCAGCCGCTGAAGAATCGGCAAACTGGCACAATTTCGAGCCTCCCATTTACAACGTCTGGAAGCAGCAGGCCGGCTTTCTTTCCTGCCTGGCTTCCCCTACCGCGCACAACGCCGCCTAAGCGCCGCAATTACGAGAAGGGTCTCTGAGCATGGCCGCTGACATCGAGGAAGGCGCGGGCGATGTTTCGGGCTTGGTTTTGATGGACAGAAACCAGGGGAAAGGCGCCATGTCGTTCTTCGAGGTGGTGGTCTTTTGGTGGTCTCGGTGGTGGTCCACGTTTTTTTTGTTGAAAATAATTTTCCCTGCCAGGAAAAATAGCCAGAAACCCGAGCGTAACTTTCACACGCTTTCACGCGCCGTGGGCTGTAAAGTGGTGGTTTTTTGGTGGTCTTGGGTCCACCATAGAAAAGGGGCTTAGAAGTTTTTGCTTCTAAGCCCTTGATTTTACTGGTGCCGAGGGACAGAATTGAACTGCCGACACGGGGATTTTCAGTCCCCTGCTCTACCGACTGAGCTACCTCGGCGCACCCGAAGAGTTGTCTTACACAATCACGCGCGCATTGACAAGAAAAAAATGTTACCGCGTTCCACGCTCACCGTTGTCCCCTGGCGCACGCGGTATCGACTAGAAAAAAATATGGCCAACCACCTGGAACTCACTTCTTTTTTTTCTTCACATTCAAAGCGTCTTTGAGGGCTTTGGCGGTGCTGAACTTCACAACCTTTTTGGCTGGAATTTTCAAAGGGGCGCCAGTTTGAGGATTGCGGCCCATACGCGCTGCACGCTCGGAAACAGTCAGCGAGCCCACTTCAGGAAGCCGAATACCACCCGCAGCAACACCCTTGGCCAGAATCTCGCATAAGGCGTCAAACGCCTTTTCAGCGTTCACCTTGGTCTTGAACACCTCAGGAAGCGCTTCCTTCAAAGCCTCGACCACTTGAGACTTGGTATACATTTGGGTTCCTCCTCGACTCTGTTTAGCGGGTCTCGCAAAGCCTCAACACCGACCTCTTCCTCGCATCCTTCCATGCGCTTTATGCAGTGAACTGTCAACGAGTTGTTTTTGAATCGCATATCTCATCGAAATCATATAACTTTAGAAGCTTTCCCGGCAGGCCTGACTGAAGGTGATCAAAGTTTTGTCCACTGAATGGGAGAAAACTCAGCTTCCAAGGTGGACCGACAAGGGCGGTCTTCGCCCCCAACTCTCGCGAGCGGTACTGTTCCATCTCCATGAGCACCCGCAGAAGGATGGCGGCGTCGTGCCGGCAAAGGGGTCAAGGCCGGTCTGGTTTTTGAGCTTGGACAGGCGGTAGCCTAGGGTGTTCCGGTGGAAGTTTAACCCAAGTTTACCATTTTCTGTGACAAAATTAGCAAAAAGTACTATTTCCCGAGGTTTACTCTGACATAACGTGCTGAAATAACTGTATCGAGTTTTACGAAATCGCAATGTGGTGCCCCATAGACTTGGGATCTTCATTGACTTTCCCCTTTGCTTGAAAAGTGAACTTGGATTACATCCCATTCATCATCGCAAAGAAGAAAGAATGGACGGCCACCTGTTCATCGCAGTTCTCGCTTACCATTTGCTCAGTTATATACTCTATCGATGCCGGAAGGCAGGTATACAGGAGCACTGGTCAACGCTACGCCCAGAGCTTTGCAGCCACAAGCTTGTAGTCACGACATTGGCCAAAGAAGGAGGCGAGAGCATTTCCATGCGCTATTGCACGACTCCAGGCACGAAGGAGAAGGCTGTATATGCTGCACTGGGAATAACCGCAGTCCCCTTGAGGAAGAGCAAGGTCCAGCTACAAATGTAGTGACCATAAAGTCATCGTGCTATACAACAACTAGCTAAAATAAAGGTGTTATTTGTTATCATATGGCAAACTTTGGTTAGGAATACACAGACTTGAAAGCTAATAGTCAACAAGTCCTTTCAGTAGTCGATAGTCGCTCCGTCTAAGCGATCCCCAGCAGCCCAAAACAAGGCCCAGAAGAAAATAACTCATGACGATCTTCCAGTGCTAAGTTATAAGGAAGTGCTGCGATACCTGTCTACTATAGTAAAAAACACCATCCAGCCTCGCCTGAAAGGAGCTATGTCATTCTACAAAGTAACACATCCAACGACACTACAGCAGAGAATTCTTGACTTGCTTGGGACGAAGCTGGATTGTACCCAAGTAGGGACGCATGACTTTAGCTAAAAATCAATTTATAATAGTTTGTTATCGCCTAATTTCAAAATAACTTCGAGCTAGAGACATGCAGAACTTGTCTTTGGGGGTACTTTTTTGCTCTTTTCGCCTTGCTTGCCCCTGATACCTCGAGAGGTACCCCCGCTTTTCCCGTATGTCTGCATATCACAACGGACAAAGGCGGACTAACTTAGCCCGCCTTTATGGTGATTTTATTGACTTTTTGAACTTCCTAGCACTGGGTGAGACTATAGAATGGCGGAGAGGGTGGGATTCGAACCCACGTGCGGGGGATTAGCCCGCAACCCGATTTCGAGTCGGGCCCGTTACGGCCACTTCGGTACCTCTCCGCAGAAGACTTGAAACGGCAGCACGCTGGCTGGACTTAGAAATATAGTTCAAATACCACGACAAAGCAAGTGTTGATTTCGGAGGTCACAAAAGCAGAGACTCAAAAAGCCAACATCAGATAGATGCACATGCAGCGAACAACCATCCGAAATGTAATGCTATATTTCTTCACCCCCACTGTTTACAAGAATCTCAATGCGGGTATAGTGCGTCACGCGCACACTGTGACAAGGAGTTATTTCATGCGCCCGACATTACGCCTTTATCTTCTCACCGCGGCCATTGCCTCGGTGCTGGCCGTGGCGATCGCTGTTAGCCCTTGTCTGGCTGGCGATCTGCCCCAATTTATCGAATTGGCTGAAAAAACTGGCGCAGCTGTGGTCAACATCAGCACGGTCAAGGTCGTGGGGTCGTCCCAAAACCTCAAAGACCTGTTCAAATTCCACGGCG
>Ga0247840_10009236_pt1 | contig 12833 bp, 9 predicted proteins | sample LaCruzMarch2015__FD_192404 | JGI IMG/M metagenome (GOLD analysis project Ga0247840, IMG submission 192404) | Freshwater microbial communities from meromictic Lake La Cruz, Castile-La Mancha, Spain - LaCruzMarch2015_17m | ecosystem: Environmental > Aquatic > Freshwater > Lake | place: Spain...
AGGGAGACTAAAAAATTTATAATTTTTTAGTGCAATTTTGCCCAACTCGCTTCTTGGGCATATTCTTAGTACGACTTTTAGGTGGTCACGTTTCGTGCAATATCCCGCCCCCCTCCCACTCCCCACAACGCAGGGGGAAAACGTACGCTTTCCCCCTGCGCGTTGAGTGTTTACATCAATAACACCTTAGACCATCCCCAGCTTCTTCTCCAGCTCCGCCACGGCCAGTGTTGTCTTGATCACGGTATCTGGATTCAACGACATGGTTTCGATGCCGCAGGCGACCACGAATTCCGCGAACTCGATGTAGTCGCTGGGCGCTTGGCCGCAGATGCCGATGTATTTGCCCTTCTTGACTGCGACCTCGATCACCTGTTTTACAAAGCGTTTCACGGCCTCGTTGCGCTCGTCGTAGATGTGCGCAACGAGTTCTGAGTCGCGGTCAACGCCTAGAATGAGCTGCGTCAGGTCGTTCGTGCCGATGGAGAAGCCGTCGAAGACCTCCAGAAACTCCTCGGCCAGGATCACGTTGGCCGGGATTTCGCACATGCCGATGACCTTCAAGCCCTTGTCACCGCGCCGGAGTCCGAACTCGGCCATGGTGTCCAGGACCTTGCGCGACTCTTCCACCGTACGCGGGAAGGGGATCATGATCTCGACGTTGGTCAACCCCATCTCGTTGCGGATCTTGAGCATGGCCTTGCATTCCAGGGCAAAAGCCTCCTTGTAGTGCGACGCGTAATAACGCGAGGCGCCGCGCCAGCCGATCATGGGGTTTTCCTCGTGCGGCTCGAACTCGCGGCCGCCGATCAGGTTCGCGTACTCGTTGGACTTGAAGTCCGAGAGCCGGACAATGACCGGCTTGGGATAGAAGGCCGCGGCGATCATGCCCACGCCCTCGGCCAGCTTGTCCACGAAATACTCGGCCTTGTCCTCGTAGCCAATGGTGAGGTCGTAGATTTTTTTCTTGGCCTCGGTATCCTTGAGCTCGTCAAAATGGATGAGCGCGAGCGGATGCACCTTGATGTACGAATTGATGATAAACTCCTCGCGCGCCAGGCCCACGCCCTCGTTGGGGATGAAACTTTTCTCGAAGGCCTGCTCCGGGCTGCCCAGGTTCATCATGATCTTGGTCTTGGTCTTGGGCAGGCCCTTGAGGTCGGTTTTTTCGATCTCGAAGTCCAGGAGCCCGCGGAAGACCTTGCCCATGCCGCCCTGCGAACAGTCCACCGTGACGTGCATGCCGTCCTTGACCACGTCGGTAGCGTTGCCCGCGCCGACAATGCAGGGGATACCAAGTTCGCGGCTCACGATCGCGGCGTGGCAGGTCCGGCCCCCGCGGTTGGTGACGATGGCCGCGGCGATCTTCATGATCGGCTCCCAATCCGGGTCGGTCATGTCCGTGATCAGGACCTCGCCTTTTTTGAAGTCCTTGATCATGTGCGCGTCCTTGATGATGTGCGCCTCGCCGCGTCCGATCATTTCGCCCACGGCCTTGCCCAGGACAATCACTTCGCCCGCCCCCTTGAGCACGTATTTCTTTAAGGTCGTCAAGTCCTTGCATGAATGCACGGTCTCTGGCCTGGCCTGGACGATGTACAGGTCGCCGGTCTGGCCGTCTTTGGCCCATTCGATGTCCATGGGCAGATGCCGGCCGGCCTTGGCCGAATAATGCTCCTCGATGATCACAGCCATACGTGCGAGCTTGAGCACGTCGGCATCGCCCAGGACCAGCCGCCTTCGGTCGGACTCGGGCACATCGATATTTTTGGTCGGGTTCTTGGCGTCCTCGGTGTAGACCATCTTGATGGCCTTTTCGCCCACCTTTTTCATCACGATCGGCTTGAAGCCTTGCATCAGCGTGGGCTTGAAAACGTACCACTCGTCGGGGTTGACCGCGCCCTTGACCACGTTTTCGCCCAGGCCGTAGGCGCCCGTGATGTAAGCCGCGTCCGTGAACCCGGTCTCGGTGTCGATGCTGAACATGACGCCGCTGGAGGCCAGGTCGCTACGCACCATTTTCATCACGCCGATGGAGAGCGCGATGGAAAAGTGGTCGAAGCCCTTGTCCACGCGGTAGGAGATGGCGCGGTTGGTGAACAGCGAGGCGAAACAGCGCTGGCAGGACTCGATGACTTCTTCGATGCCGTGGATGTTCAGGAAGGTGTCCTGCTGCCCGGCAAAGCTCGCGTCCGGGAGGTCTTCGGCCGTGGCCGAGGAGCGGACCGCGACGTCGACATTCTTGCCGTATTGTTCTTCGAGCGTGCGATAGGCCGCGACAATGGCCTCGCGCAGGTCCTCGGGGAACTCGAGGTTGCGGATGATCGAACGGCACTTACGGCCGCGTTCGGCCAGGTTGTCCATGTCCGAGGTATTGAGATCTGCGAGAGTATCACGGATTTTGTTCATAGCGCCCGAGGTATCGAGCAGATAGCGGTAGGCGTGCGCGGTCACGGCAAAGCCGTTGGGGATGCGCACGCCCTTGGGTGTGAGTTCGCGGTACATCTCTCCTAGACTGGCGTTTTTTCCGCCCACCAGCGGGATGTCTTCGATGCCTACTTGGTCGAACCAAAGGATGAATTCAGTGGATCTGCTCATGGCTGGCTCCCTGAGTTTAAGGTCCTGGGGGGCATTGCGCCGCCAGGAAATGACTTTCTAAAATATGCACGAAAGCAGTAGAAAGGGCAAGAGGCATGCTCGTTGTTTTTACAAAACGAGTTGGTGAAGGAACTGGGCGAGGCCTTTCAGGTTTAAACTGGGCTAATCATGAAAGTCACCATGTGTCGGGTACACCCAAATAGATGAAAGATCGTGCTTGGCCTCCCGACTCCCCACTTCGCCCAAGCAACACCCCTAAATAGTGAAAGCTTTTGAAGTAGGGGGGCTGGGGGGAGAAACTTTTTTAGAGCCTCTTACGCTTGAAAAGCGTTAGAGGCTCTTATACAGCCAAGCTGTGCCAAAAAGTTTCTCCCCCCAGGACTTTTCATTCTTTATTCTATCCTGGTAGTGGCGACAAAGAGTTCACTATTTGGAAAACGCGGAGAATTTTGCATAGGGCGCGAAAGCTGGTCTGGGAAGCGGCGCGTATGCGCCTTGGGTAATCGGCCGCATGGCGTTAAGGGCGCGGGGCGGCGGCGCTACATAGGGCTGCACTGAAACTTGAGGCGGCTGCACCGCGGCAAATCCGGCGTATTTCTGCTCCGGTGTCACAATGGGCACGTTCGGGTCCTTGATGTCTGGGAATTTGTTGCCGAAGGATTCCTTGGGGTAGGGGGGTAGGGCGCTGAATCCGCCGAGCCGGACCGTGGCGTAGGGCCTGAACGGCCGCATGGCCGCGGAATCGGCAGCCAGTGCGACGTTGGCCATGCACAAGCACGCCAGGCATGCCACTGCCACGAGCGCTCGTATCCAGATGGGCAGACCCCCAGGCTTGCGCGTCGATACGCTGGTCATGGATCGATCCCTCATTCTCTCAGTTTATCCGGCGAAGTCGGCAAAAAAGTCGCAGTCGCTGAGGTGCGCGGTCATTCTTGCAGGGAGCATGCCTTTGTTCCCTCACAAGCGCAAGCGGTTCGGACTGGACGCGCCAAGTCGGATCGTTGTACTAGGACTGAGAATATTTTACGCCGAACCCACGACACATCGAGGCCTTGATGAAAAAGATTCTTATCGTCGACGACAGCAAAATGATCGCCAGCTATATGAAGCAGGCGCTGGAAAGTGAGCTCGGGTGCGTGGCTGTAGTGTCGCCCTCGCTTGCGGAGACGAAAAAGATTCTCGGCACTTCGGATGCAGAGTATTTCGTCGCGCTCTTGGACCTCAATCTGGCCGACGCTCCGGACGGTCAGATCGTGGATTTCGTCCTCGAACATGGCATCCCCTCGATCGTGCTTACCGCTTCCTTCAACCCGGAAATCCGGAGTAGGATTTTGTCCAAGGGCGTGGTGGATTATGTTTTGAAGACCAAAGATGCGGTCCGTCAGGTGATCGATATCGTCAGACGACTGGAGAAAAACGTCGGGATCGAGCTGCTCATCGTCGATGATTCAGCTTTGTTGCGCCGGATTGTCCGGAATTATCTTGAGTTGTACGGGTTCAAGATCATCGAGGCGCGCGACGGCCTCGAAGCGCTGGCTGCGCTGGAGAGCCATCCAGGCGTCAGGCTGGTGATCACAGACTACGAGATGCCTAGGATGGATGGCTTCGAGCTGTGCACCAAAATCCGCGAACGCTACGGCAAGAACGAATTGCCTGTGATCGGGGTTTCGTCCTTCGAGGACGAGCTATTATCGACGCGCTTCATCAAGGGCGGCGCCAACGATTTTCTGCCCAAACCCTTCCAGCGCGAAGAACTGTACTGCCGCATCGCGCAAAATCTCGAGACTCTCGAATACATCCAGCAGATTAACGCCTCGCTTAAGACCATCCAGCAGATGCACGCCCGCATGAAACGCGACCTGGAATCCGCTGCCAGGTTGCAGCAAAGTCTTTTGCCGCAGGAACTTCCGCGACTCGATGTCGTGACCTTGGCGGCGCTCTTCAAACCCTGCGACGAACTCGCTGGCGACACCTACAATATTTTTCCGCTCGACGAACGACATCTGGGAGTTTACGTCGTGGACGTCAGCGGCCACGGTGTGCCTTCTGCACTGCTTTCTGTGACCCTGTCGCGGCTGCTCACCCCGGATGTCCAGCGTTCGTCCTTGATCAAGGAGACCTGCGACACTGCGCCAGGCTATCGCATCGTGTCGCCTGCCGAGGTCTGCGCGCGCCTGAACCGGCAATTCCCCATGGATGTTGAGTCGTTTCAGTATTTCACGATGGTCTATGGGATATTTGACCTTCAAAACGGAACGTTCCGCTACGCCACGGCCGGCCATCCCGGGCCGATCCAGTGCACCGAGGCCGGCATACTCGCCCATCTGAAGGCCATGAACATGGCCATCGGCTTCGTCCCGGAGGCAACTTTCAAAGAGGCTACCCTCGAGCTGGCGCCTGGCGACAGGCTCTTTTTTTATACCGACGGCATCACCGAGGCCGAAAGTCCGGCCGGTGAGGAATTCTCTGTCGAACGGCTGTCCGGTCTCTTACAGAATTCCAGAGGTCAATCGCTTGAAGAAACAATTCAAAGCGTGTACAGTGCTGTATCGGCCTGGAACGAACATCTATTTAAGGACGATGTCACGCTCTGCGCCTTGCAATACAACGGCGCCTGATCCCCAGGCAAGGCGCCGATCCGGGCGCTAGGGGCGCCGCCATTGCAGACGTAAGAGAGAGGAGCCATCGGGTGGTCAAGTTTTTTCTGCGCACTACTGCTTTGCCGCTGGCAGCCAGGAAACTGGCTCAAGCAGCAGCGAGTATCATCGGTCAAAGCATAGCTGACGAAGAAATCATCTATGCCTTTGATCTGGCTCTGTTCGAGGCGTGCGCCAACGTGGTCCAGCACGCCTATGAGGATGGCGGACCAGGTGAGGTGCTCATCATCCTCTCCGTCCAAAAAGGCGAATTTTTCGAAGCCGAAGTCATAGACTGGGGCAAGGGTTTTCCCGACTATCCTGTCTGTATCAAAAATGCCCCGCCAGAGGCGGAGCGCGGCCGCGGCCTGTTTATTATCTCGCAACTCGCTTCAGATCTCGAGGTGCGGCGCGATGGGGTCATGACCGTTCTTCATATCAAGATGGACATAAAGGGAAATAAATGGAAGCACTGCGAATAGAGTACAATGGCAATGCTGTGACCCTGGCGATTCCCAAGGAGCTCGACAACACGCTCGTGCATGCGATCCGCGTGCAGATGAACGAGTTCATTGAGAACCCAGCCGTCGAGCTCATGATCTTGGACATGTCAGAACTGCAAACCATCAACAGCACTGGCATTGGCATGCTCGTCTCTATGAAAACGAAATGCGCAGCGGCCAAAAAGAAATTCTACCTTTTAAAACCGTTCGCACCAGTACTCCGCACGCTGGAAATCGTTCAGTTGGATTCTTTTTTTTCGATCGTCGAGAGCCTGGACAACATCCTCCCGGCCAAAATCCAACAGAAAAGCGAAACTGTCTGAACAAAAACCGTCTTCCAGCCGCGAAACCTTGACGACTCATGCGTGGTGGTAGGGCATCCCTTTGAGGATCGTCGCGGCGCGATAGAGTTGTTCGAGAAGTACGACGCGAGCCATTTCGTGCGGCAAGGTCATCTTGCTCAGACTCAAACGCTCGGTACAACGTTCCAGCACCGCACTCCCAAGCCCGAAAGGGCCGCCGATCACGAAACACGAGGTGCGGTTGCCGTCGGTGGTCCAGGCAGCCACGGCGTCCGCGAGCTCCTGCGAACTCCGGGCCTTTCCTTGCTCGTCGAGGCAGATGCAGCGATCCTGCGGTCGCAATTGCGCTACCAGCCGCGCGCTCTCGTCTTGGATACGAACCGCTATGGTAGCGGCTGCGCCGTCCTTGACGCAGATTTCCTCCAGCCGGAAAAAGCGGCCCAGACGCATCCAATAGTGCTCAGCCGCCCCGCGCCAGAAATCTTCTTTGAGCTTCCCGATCCAGATGAAACGCAATGTCTTCATGACCCTTCTGTGCAGCCCTCTGCCACCGGAATGCGCAGGATGGTTTTTAACTTTTCCGGAGCTGTGCGGCGCGGGTCAGAGAGGTAGATTTCGTGGTGGAGCCCGTGGGGGTGCAGCTTCTGCTCAGCCACGAAGTCCAGCATAGTCGCGATGCTCTTGTACTCGTCCTGGTACGGACCGAGGTGCAGCATTTGGACGCAACGGCCCTCTTCGAGCGCGAACGGCGCAACCTCGACGACCCCTTGGGTTTTTCCTTTGGCGAGCAGCGCCTTGGCCGTGGTACGGATATCGAGGGGCGTCACGAAGTCCGGAATGCGGATGAGCAAGGTCCAGTTCCAGGTGTCGCGCGGCAACGCAGTGAAGTTCGGGAGCCCCAAATCCCCCCACCAGAGCCCTTCGAGTTTGCAGACAACGTATTCCTGGTCGCGGTTTTTGAAGGCCATTTTGAGCGCGTAGGCCATGCTGTAAAGTGCTTCGAGCTTTGCGGTGAAGACTGCGCCGTTGGGGTCTCCGCGACCCGAGACTGCGAGGTATCTGGCCTTGCCCGCATCGATGAGTGTTGGTTTTTTAGCTGCGGCGTATTCGGCCTTGAACTGTTTGAAGAGATCGAGTTTCTCTGCGCTCATGCTGTATTCCTCGCGATGCGTGGGTTATTTTTCAAGGTGGGTGAAGACTTGGTCCCATTCTGGTCCGGGCGGGTTCAAAGCCAAGGCAACGCAGCGCTCTTGGTACACCGCGTAGTGCTTCTTGTCGGATGTCTCGCGCAGTGCGGCAAAACCTTCGCTTGCAGCTTCGAACTCTCTGTTTTTATAGAGGTCCAAGGCTTCTTGGTAACTATCCAATTCTACTTGCCTGCGCGGCAAGTCGGCGTGGCGGTGCGGCGCGTAGATCGAGATGGGCAACTTCTTACCCTTGACACGGACTTTGTCCACCTCTTGAAAATAGAACTCCCCGTCGCAGGCTTCCTTGATATTTTCGCTGACCAGGCATTCCAGGCCATAATATTTGGTCAGGCCCTCGAGCCGCGACGCCAGGTTCACATTGTCGCCGATGATGGTGTAGTCGAAGAGGTCGGCCGAGCCCATATTGCCAACGCGGACGCTGCCGCAGTGCAGGCCGATACCGATGTGCAGTTCGAGTTCGAATCGAGTCGCGAAGTCAAGGTTTAAAGTTGCGAGCGCGTCGAGCATGGCCAGGGCGGATTTGACAGCCCTGCCTTGATGTCCGGGCGTATCGAGCGGCGCGTTCCAGAAGGCCATGATTGCATCGCCGATGAACTTGTCCATGGTGCCGTTGGTTTCGATGATCTGCTTGGTCATGGGCGTGAAATAGGCATGGAGCAGTTCGCTGACCTGGTTTGGGGAGAGTTGTTCGCTCAGGGAAGTGAACCCGCGGATGTCGGAAAATAGGATGGAGACCTCGCGTTCTTCGCCGCCGAGGGAGAGTTTTTCCGGGGATTTGACGATCTGGTCCACGACGGCCTTGGACACGTAGCGCGAAAAGGCGGAATGGAAGAATCGTTTTTCGGATTCTTCGCGCCAAAACTTGATGAGGGTCAGCAAGGAAAAATTGCCGACGAGCGTCAGCAGCGGATAGAGTGGCGAAAGAAATCTCCCGTTTTCCAGACTCCAGATCGCGCCCTGCCAGAATCCGAAGCCGCACAGAAGCAGCGGTACGAGGCTCCAGACCGCCTTGGTCCAGGTCAGGAGCAGTGTGGAAAGGAAACCCATGGCCAGGACGCCGAAGATTTCGACGTGCTTGTACCAGGCCGGCTGTTGGATGAAATCCTTGCGCAGGATGTTGTCCACGACGGTGGCGTGGGCCTCGACGCCGGGATAGATTTGGTCGAGCGGCGTGGCGCGTAGGTCTTTGAGGCCTGCGGCTGAGGTGCCGAGAAACACGATCTTGCCTTTGAAGCTGTTGGCCGGGAGCTTGTCCTTGAGCAGATCGGCAGCGGAATAATAGGGAAAGGAGTTTCGTGGCCCGCGGAAATTGATCAGAAACTGGCCATGTTCGTCCAGGGGGATGGCGAGATCATCCAAGATCAGGGTCATGGGTTCAAAAATGTCGTCTGAGACGCGTAGGACGTACTGTTTGTATTCCTTGGCGCGCAAGAGTGTGGCCAGGGCCAGGCTCGGGTAGAGCTTGCCGTTAAAGGCGATGAACAGCGGCGTGCGTCGAAAGATGCCGTCCGCGTCGGGCAAGGTGTTGAAGAACCCCGAGGTGGGGACCGCGTTCGAGAGAATGGGGATATTGCAGACCACCTCGGGCGCGTCGTAGACAATTCGCTGGACATTGTTGTTCTTGGAGCCTGGGGGCCAGAGCAGCCCTGGCTGCCGCATGCGGATATCGCACTGCTTGGCCAGGGTCGCGCCCAGGGACTCGAACTTGAAATAGTAGCCTAGGACGAAAGGTCCGGCGGCCAGAGCCTTGGCAAAGATACGGTCGTTGTCGAGCAGGTCGGCTGGGATGCCTGTCACGTTCAGCTTGACGCGGTAGCCTTCGGCAAGTTCGCGTTGCAATACCTCGAGTGAGGTCCGATCCGGCTCTGCGAAGACCACATCCAGACCAACGGCGTCGGCGCCGAGCGCAGCGATTTTTTCCACGAGCCTGGCCACGCGATACCGCGGCCAGGGCCATTGACCGAACTCTGCCAGGCTTTTTTCATCCAAGTCCACAATGACAGGAACGCCCGAAGTCACGGGGCTATGCACCTGACGCAGAAAGGTATCGAATAATTTATTGTTAAGAAATTGGAAGAACAGAGGGTCCTGAGCGGCCAAGCCCATCATGAAGAGCGAGGACACGAACCCGGCGAGCAAAATGAGAAATCTGCCCTTGAGCAACTGTTTCCCATCGCCGAAAAACCGGACCAAGGCATGCATGTATGTAGTCCCCGTAAGCGAAAAGTGCGTCATAATATCCGCAATGGTACGATTTTTCGAAGAGTAGCATATCTCTGCAAAAAATCAAAGTGTCGTTCGCTGAGGCTACAGGGAGAAGACATAAAACACCCAAGCCCCCGGAGATCCAGGGGCTAAAAACCTGAGCTGTCCCTCTCGCGCCTTAGCTCAACGCGTTGCTTCGGCCATGACCTTGCGGACTAAAAAAGGAATATCCAGGATCAAGGCCATGGTGCCGTCGCCCTTAATCGTCGCGCCCGAGATTTCTTCAACTTCTTTGAAGACCTTGCCCAGGCTCTTGATCACGGTCTGTTGTTGGCCAATGACCTCGTCGACCACAATGCCCGTGCGGTTCAGCTCGTCGCCCGCGATGATGATCTGTTCGATGTCCGGCGCCTCGCCTGCAATGTCAAACCATTCGCGCAGCCGGATATAAGGAACGATCTCGTTACGCAGATCGATGATCTTTTTGGCCTTGTTATCCGCGCTACGTTTTTCGCGCGGAAGTTCCACGCACTCCTGCACGGCCGCGAGCGGGATCACGAAATACTCGTCGCCGCTACGGACCTGCAATCCCTCGATGATGGCCAGCGTCAAGGGCAGCTTGACCGTCACGGTCGTGCCCACACCCAACTGGCTGTCGATGGACACGCTGCCGCGAAGGCTGTCGATGCCTTTCTTGACCACGTCCATACCCACGCCGCGGCCTGAGATGTTGGTCACCTTTTCGGCAGTGGAAAACCCGGGATGAAAGATAAGTAGAAAAATTTCCTTGTCCGAGAGCGCGTCGGGGTCGGAGATCAGCCCGCGCTCCAGGGCCTTGGCGCTGAGTTTCGCTCGATCGAGACCGTGGCCGTTGTCGAAAATCTTGATAAGTACGTGTCCGCCAGAATGCTCGGCCGAAAGCACGATCGTCCCTTTTTTGGGTTTGCCCGCCAGCTCGCGTTCCTCGGGCGATTCGATGCCGTGGTCAATGGAATTGCGCAAAAGATGGACCAGTGGATCGCCCAATTGCTCGATGACCGTCTTGTCCAGCTCGGTGTCCGCGCCTTGGGTCACGAGATCGATCTCTTTGCCCAACTCCTGCGAAAGATCGCGCACCAAGCGCCGGAAGCGGTCGAAGGTCGTGCCGATGGGCAGCATGCGCATGCTCAGGGTGCGGTCACGCAAGCCGCTGCACAGATGTTCGAGTTCTTCGGCCACGCTCAAAAGGGCCGCGTCGTGCGTCCCGCTGACGATCTGCGAAAGCCTGGCCTGGGCAATCACCAACTCGCCTACGAGCGCGACCATGTCATCGAGCTTGTAGGCATCGACGCGGATGCTCGAATGCACCTCTTTCTTTGATTTGGCGGCAGCGACATGGACGTCTGTTTTGGTGTCGGGCGCTGGACTGCTGGCTGAAACACAGGGGGGAACGGCCAACGGTTGAGGGGGCGAAGCGGCGAGCGATATTTCGGGCAGAACCGTCGCGCAAACGGAATCGAGTTCTGGAGAAGGTCTATGGCTGCACAACCAGGCATCGAGATCAGCAATTGGTTCAAGTTTGAGCTCGCTCGTATCTTCGACGAAAATGAAGGCGTCCCTGATCTGGTTTTCAGTGGCCGCGCCTGGACTGACCGGGACAAGTATCTCCCACCACAGATACGCCTGCTCGGGCTCGAAATCGTCGAGGCAAGGGAGTGCATCCGCGTGCGACAGGACGCAAACAGCGCCAAGCGCGCGCAGTTCGTCGAGAATGGCCAGGGGATCGACATGCGTCACGAGGTTCATGCCCACGGGCTTGAAAACGACCAGATAGCCAGCAGGCTCGGCAGCCCGCGTCGAGTCGGCTTCCAGCGTATCGGGTATCAGGGCTGGAGCCCCAGACGCGGTAGCGGGTGCTGCGTCAGTGTCCTCGACCGCGAGTTCGTCGATGGCGGCAAGGAAATCCTGGGGCTTGTCCGCGCTCTTTTCGGAATGATCGAGCATGGAGCGCAGCCCTTCGAGCAGCGCGACGAAAAGGCCGCGATCGACAGCCTCGGGCGACTCCATAAGGTTCCAGATGATATCTTTTGCGCGTAGGGCGAGGTCGAGCAGGTGCGTATCGACGCGCAGCAGGCCGGAGCGGACCTTGTCGAACACGGTTTCAATCTCGTGCGTGAGCAGGCCCACATCGTCAAACCCGAACATGTTGGCAGCGCCTTTCAAGGTGTGCATGGCCCTGAAGACCCTGTTTACCAATCCGATGTCTGCGGGATTGTTTTCCAGTTCGAGGAGCGCGGTCTCCATCTCGCTCAAGAGTTCGGCGGATTCCTCGCGCATGAGGTCGGAGAAGGTGTCAAGGGCCGTCATATTCTGCCTCGTTCCCGGATGTATCGAAACGTTTGTGCATAGTGTGCGAAGCGTTTCAATGTAAGCCGAGTTTCTTGAGCGCAGCGGCGTCGAATCCTGCGCGTTGAGCCAAGGCCGCCACCACAGGGGGGATTCCGGCCTTGGCGTAAATCCTGACGCCTTGCGCGTCTGCAGTGCGTAGGGCTGAAAAGATGAGTTGCAAGAAGGAGACATCCGCTTCTTTGACTGCCTCGAAATCCAGCGCTATTTCGCGATAGTGACCGATGACGTGCAGCAAGGCGAGTTTCAAAGCGGCGCCGCGTTCAATGGTGAGCGCGCCGGTGAGCTCGAGGCAGGCCTTGGCGCCCCTGGCGCGGATATCGAACCCCTCGACCGAATCCACAGATTCAGGCCCCTGTTCTTCGGCTACAACGAGGGTGGGGGGCGACGACGCGGCCGGCCGCGTGCTCGTGAAGAGATCGGTATCCTCAGACGGTGGTTTCATGCTGACCGGGGGCGGGGCGACCGCGGTTGACGTCTGCGCTCCGGACTTGGCCAGGGCCAAGTCCAGCTCGCGCTCCATGGCGTCGAGATCCGCGCTCGAGGCTTTTTCTTTTGCAGGAGGCGCCAGGGGCGCTTGCGTGGCCTTGGACTCTACAAGGGAGGCGGGTTCGATGTTGTGGATGTATTTATCTTCAACTTGAAAGATGGCTTTGACCAAATCCGGCTCCAAGATCGACGCGTAGAGAATGAAGAACGGTATCCTTTTCGAAATTTCGTCGTCGAGGTCGCCAGTGGCCATGATGTCCAATTTGCAATCCAGTATCAGGCCGCTTTTCTGTAAGAACTTCATGAGATCGAGGGGCGTTTTGCCTTTCTTGTGCACATCGAAGATCAGATCGTATTCCACGAGGTAGATGAAGTTACCGCCTTTTTGGGCCTGACGCAGGTCGTGGGCCGAGACGCTGAAGATTTCGTGAGTCCCGAGGCCCACGCTCTGGTGCGTGGCCACTTCTTTTTGTTGTTCCTGCGGTAGGTTCGCGGTCACCAGTCCAG
>Ga0247840_10009242_pt1 | contig 12825 bp, 12 predicted proteins | sample LaCruzMarch2015__FD_192404 | JGI IMG/M metagenome (GOLD analysis project Ga0247840, IMG submission 192404) | Freshwater microbial communities from meromictic Lake La Cruz, Castile-La Mancha, Spain - LaCruzMarch2015_17m | ecosystem: Environmental > Aquatic > Freshwater > Lake | place: Spain...
TTAAAAGGCTTCGCTAAAAGCATTAATTTTATAATTAACTGCATACCAGTCATTTTCACAAATGACTAATTTTGTGGAGAAAGCAAAATATCCTCGACATTATTTTCAAAATAATATATAATATTATATCAAAAGAAACATTTGCAAAACTTTATATATTTGGCAACTTATGATGTTGTTAGTATAATATGGATAGTAATAAACACCAAAAACTTCTGCTTGACACTACCAATGAAAATGAGGAACTATAAAAATGAAAAAACTAACTAAAACACAGACGGCGGAGTTTTATAAGATATGGTATGGATTGCTTAGCTATATTAATAAAAATAAACGTATCTGCACCGAAGCACAGGACGATTTAGATGAACTAAATTATCAGACAAATGATGTATCCCTTATCCACCCTATAAGGAATTATCTGTGGGAACATCCTAAACTGATTGCTTCATATATCAAGGCAGCAGGAGATAAGCTGTCAGAACGTGAATGTAGCGTTCTTACAGATTGGCAAAAGCATCACATTAAAGGTAGATTTGCAATTCTTAGAAACATTGCGAAATATACTGTTTTTATGCGATTTGAAGAGAACAAGGAATCCATACTCTATGGTGTTGCAGGTGCATTAAACCCAGTATCTAATATTTTCCCAATTGAAAAGTTACCTACCCTTGCAGATGCTGTTTTATTGCCATTTGACGGCATAATAACTTACGACACAATTATCGAAAGCTACCCACTTTCATACGGTGCCGGAATGGTCTCCGCTTTTGATAAATTTTATAGCGAGGAACGTCAAAAGCGAGGGATAACAGAGTCACTAATAAAGTAAGGATAGTCCGGAAATTGAGAAAGGTGGTGCGAGATGTGGCTATAAAACCCGAATTTGTTAAAAATGAAGTGGAAAAGTTATCCTCTGCTCACCCAGAGGTGATATATCACTTCACAAGTCTATTTCACCTGAACAGAATTCTGACGAGCAAGTGGATAACGACGACGGAGAGCAATCTCACCGTCTCGGAGTTTGTCAGTCCTCGTGTTGTTTGGATGACAGATCTATCCACCCCCAACAATCATGGCTTACTGTTTCAAGATACTATGCCGGATGAGTTGAATAAGACGTTCTACCGCATTTCCATCCGTTGGAATAACCATTTCAAGTTGTGGGATGAATGGAGCGATGAGAAGGGAATAGATCCCGAAATAAAGCACGCTATGATTGAGTCCGCTGGAGCGCAGGAAACATATAAAAGTTGGTACATTTCAGAAAGCATCATACCTGTCAATGATTGGCTGACTATTGAGGACGTTGGAACTGGGAAAGTTCTCTTCAAATGGGAAAACAATAAGTTTATAAGGATGACAACGCATTAAATTACAAAAGAAACTTAAGAATTATAGACCATCGTGATATTTACAAAGGAGAGGTAACATATGATAAAAAATATTAAAATGAAATTTTCTAACCGAACTATTATACTAATAACATTACTCTTAATAGCATTATTCTCAATTTTTGTTGTATCCAAAATAGTAACAGCCCCAAGTTTTAATGCAGCAACCATAAAATCATTGGACGATAAAAAAGTTACAGTTATGGCACTCACAGCAGCAGCGGCAGCAACCTCAACAGCTATATCGTTAATACCCGGAGATACTGCAATGCCAATCGCTAATCAAATTGCAGAATTAAGTAAATATTTCATTATCATACTGTGTGCAATTTTATTAGAAAAGATGTTAATTTCAGTAGTTGGTTATGTGTCATTTACTTATATTATTCCGTTTGCTTGTCTTTTGGGCGCTTCTTATTTATACATAAAGAAAGATGTATTAAGAAATCTTGCAATAAAACTAACGATATTTGGAATTATTCTATTTGCGGCAATTCCAGCAAGCATACAAGTGAGTAACTTAATGTATTCTTCTTATCAAACATCAATAGAACAAACTGTTGAAACTGCAAAACAAAACAAAGAATATATAGAAGAAAAGAAAAAAGACCTTTCCGAAGAAGACAAAGACTGGATAAATAAAATTGGCGGGTTTATATCTAATATCACTTCTAAAATAGGTAATAGCATATCTGAAATGACTAAAAAGGCAGAGAATTCACTTAGTACATTCTTAGATGCAATTGCTGTTTTGATTATAACATCTTGTGTTATTCCAATAATTGTAATACTAATTTTTGTTTGGATTATTAAAATCTTATTCGGCTTTAATATCAAAGGAATAACTCGACAGGATGATGGGCATATTCCCTCATAAAAAAATCATTCTATATCACATCCGACATCAATCTGACGGATTCGTTCCATTTTACATTCAATAAAACATCCTGCCTAAGTATTTATTACACTATCATGTGCTTTCAGCGGCAGCAAATTTTACAAACAAACGCATAGAAAAATATTTGAATAATTGAAAGAGATTCTCTAGCATGAAACCTGTAGTCTCTGCACTAAATAAATTTAAAGAAAGAAGGATGAGAAATGGAACCTAAAAGACTGTATAAAATTGAACAAGGAAAAATGATTTTTGATGTCTGTGGAGGAATAGCAGAATATTTTAATTTAGACCCAAGCATTATTAGAATTGCTGCATTGCTGTTGTTTTGTACTGGTGGAGGATTATTGGCATATTTAATTGCGGCTGTTGTGTTGCCAAACAAAAGCCAAATCAATTAAAATTATTTAGTATAACAAACGACTATAATTTAAATATAAAAGGAGATAGAAAAATGGAAGAACAAAGAAGCATGTACAAACAACTAAGAGACAAAATTTCAAAGTACGCAAATTCTGAGGAAGGTAAGAAAAACAAATTTTTAGAGTATTTGCTGATAGCACCAGATCTTTTACATCTTTTAGTAAAACTGATGATGGATTCAGATGTAAAAACTGAGGATAAAGTGAGTGTGGGACTAGCAATAGCTTACTTTGTATCTCCAATAGACTTTGTTCCAGATGTAATTCTTGGAGCAGGGCAATTAGATGATATAGTAGTAGCGGCATTTGCACTTAATATTATTCTGAATAACAACCCAGAAATTGTAAAGCGTCATTGGGCAGGCGAAAAAGACATTTTAGAAACCGTTAAAAACATAATAAAATTTGCTGATGAAATGGTTGGTTCAGGACTGCTGAAGAAAATTTTCGAATGGTTTAGTCGCAATAAATAGGTTATTATATTATGCACACATCTTCTGAACTTCCAGTTGTGTTTAAAACATTCTACATAAATAAAGCTTGTTAGTTTATATAATGCAGAGGCCATAAAAAGATAAATAAAAAACTTAAGTAGAATGTCGATTGTTGCTATACAGGATGATTACAATGCAAGGTTTTTTGTATAAAGAGTTGGAATAATGTTAATAAACCGTACAAAAAATTACAAGATGAAATGGTGGTGAATGGTACTGAAAAAATTTTTAGAGTTTTTCTCAAACAGAAAATTAGCAAATCGGGTAGAGTTGCAACGCCAACGCGAAGAAGAAGCTAAACAGCAGGAAGAATTACAGCGCCAACGTGAAGAAGAAGCTAAACGGCAGGAAGAATTACAGCACCAACTTATAGAAGAAGCTAAACAGCAAGAAGAATTACAGCACAAACTTGAAGAAGAAGCTAAACGGCAGGAAGAATTACGGCACCAACGTGAAGAAGAAGCTAAACGACAGAAAGAATTACAGCGCCAACATAAAGAGGCTGAGTTGCATGCTACAATGCAACGGTTAAGAGAAGAAGAAAAACAGCGTAAAGAAGATAAAAACCGTCAATTGCAAAAAGAAGAGAATCGTAGTGCAGTAGAACTTTTAAAGTATGAAGAAAGAATTAAAATCAATAAGCAGATAAACGTTGGAAAACTCGTACAACAATGTATATTCGACACCCAATGGAATAATTTTGAGAAAATAAATTGCATGAACAATAATGAGATAAATATGAATCCAATTTCACCTGAAGTTATTCGTAGCTTTTCATATGGAGAAGTTAAACATGATTCATACAGAGCTACCAATCATAAAAAGAATAAGGATGGATTGTTTTCAGAAAGTATATTCGGGCATGTTAATGATTGGGACTGTTGTTGTGGAAAATATAAAGGTGTTAGAGATTATGGCATTAAATGCGATATTTGTGGTGTTTTAGTGTCGCATTCTAATTTAAGGAAAGAAAGAATTGGCCACATTGAACTTTTAATTCCTATAGTTAGCAACTTCTATAAAAAAACTATTTGTGTGTTACTTGATATTTCCAACATTGATTTGAACAGAATCATATCACATACAAGCTATATTGATGTAAATTCGGAAAATTCAAATGATTTTAAACAAGAAATAAAAGAATTTGGTGTCCATTCATCTCTCAACGTAGATGAAAAACAAACAGGTTCATTAAGAATAATAGAATTGCTTAAGAATCTAAATCTGCAATCAATCGCAGATACTTTAAATGAAGAGAAGAAAACAAATGGGATCTTAGATGAGAAAAAAACAATAAAGCATAAAATGGTTTGCCATTTTTTGGAAAATAACATAAAACCAGAATGGTTAGTTTCAACTGTCTTACCAGTAATACCAATAGAATATCGAGATGAAACTAGATTTGATAGTAATCATGCTTACAGAAAAAAATATTTTAACTCATATGCACAAATAATTAAACTTAACACCAATTATCGTATAAACAATGTAAATTTTATATCTAAAAGTTACAGTAGAGAATTGCAATATGCAGTTTCTTATTTATTAGATATTGATAATTCTCGGTTTGCTAAATTTATGGAGATTGTGTTTCATATGTCACAATATAATACCGAAAATGAAATAGATGTAGAAGATATAATTCAAAATTCTCTTTTTGAAGCGATTTTTCAAAAAATATTCAATAATAAAGTTGACGAAATTCAAGATCAAATTAGTACCCCACAGCAAAAGAAACATTTGTTAATGATAAAAAACGGTGAAGATAAAAGGCTCATAAATAATCCGGACCTATTCATAATGAAAACAGCTGCACAATTTAAAAATTCATATGCAATTAGAATGCCTAAGCTAAATCCAATATTTAATAACAAATTAAATTTGGCTGTAAATTTTTTTGTAGAAAATTTGATTTGGCAGTGTAATCTTTCTTCTACAGACTTAAATAAATATCTAAAAACAGCTATTGAAGAGTTAAATTTAGATGTAAATATCATAAACAAACTTAAGCATATGGGTGTGAATTTTGTACAGGATTTTAATGCTAACCATATTAGATATATGGAAGTTAAAGATTTAGATATAATAATAAATAAAATCCGAATTTTTAAAGAAAATAGATTTATAATATTAGATGAAATAAAACGCTCAGATTCAAAACAGAAAAAGTTTCAGTCAAATATGAATAATTCAAATCAAATTAATCAAACTAATAAGATTAATAAATATATTTTTTCATCTCGTTTTGCAAATGATCTTATTAATTTTATGAGTGTTGCAGCTACAACTGGATATGGCATGGACATCAAGTCCTTTAACCCACATATTATAATAGATATAGTTAAAACAAATCATCATGCTTTATTATTAAATAATGTTGGTACAGTTTATGCATTTGGCAATAATTATGACGGACAATGTAATACAGGTGCCTGGAATAACATCATAGAAATTGCTGCTTGTAATTCCCATTCAGTAGGATTAAAAAAAGATGGAAATGTTATCACAACAGGAAAGACTTGGGATGGTCCATATGACGTAGTTTATTGGGAAAATATTATTACAATAATTGCAAATGAAAATTATACTATTGGCTTTAAACAAGATGGCAATATTATATCAACACATTCTGAAATTCAAAATTTATTAGATAAAATCTATCCTAATCAAATATTAGATATAAAAAGAACGGGTGCGCATTTCGTTTTTTTAAGAGAAGATAGAACTGTTTTAGCATTTGGTAATAATGATTATGGACAATGCAATGTATTCAGTTGGAAAGACATTAGTCAGGTTGCTGTTAGTGATTTTCATACAGTTGCGTTAAAAGTTGATGGAACTGTGATTGCAACTGGCGAAAATAATTATGGGCAATGCAATGTATTGGAATGGAATAACATTATAGAAATAATTGCTGGAGATGGGTACACCGTAGGATTGAAAAAAGACGGAACTGTTGTTGCGGTAGGATATGATTTTAGAGATTTTAGACCTTGTGATGTATCAGCTTGGACTAACATTGTTAAAATTTCTTCAAGTGGCATGAGCACAATAGGAATAAAAGAAGATGGAACTGTTGTTATGACAATAACAAAAAATTCAGAAATAAGGAAAGCAACTAATTGGACAAATATTGATAAAATAGAAGCAAGTTATTCACATATTGTTGGATTAACAAAGAATGGCACTGTAATCGCAACAGGATGTAATCACTATAATGAATGTAATGTTTCACATTGGAAGGATATAAAACAGCTTGTAGTAGGCAGATGTTTTACTATTGGATTAACTAAAAACGGAACGCTATTAACAACTACAAATGCTGAAGATGAGTTTTTTTCCCATGAAAACATTACTAAAATAGGTAATTTTGGAAATAATGTATGGGCAGCTACAGAAGTCCAAATTGAAAATGTGGATTTTGAGATAAGTAAAGATAAGTTTTCTGACAGTTTAATTGAAGAACTTGATTTATCGCTTAAAACTTTTAATTGCTTAAATTCTGCAGGTATTAATACAGTTAAGCAACTATCAAATTATGCTAAGGATGACATGCTAAATATTAGAAATTTAACAAAACGATGCGTTGAAGAAATCACAAATAAGTTAGAAAAATTTGATTCAACTTAATTAATATTTTCAATGAATTGTTTACTTGTATAGTGAAAGAAGTTAAGTAAATATATACTTTAATAATTCGTATGGGCTATGTTAAAGCCTTTATGCACTCATCCGAAATGCGCAATAATTAGTATAGTGTAACCCCCTCAGCAAAATGTAACCCCCCAACGAATTTATGTAACCCCCTCATTTAGAATAATTAAATTGTATCAAAAACCGTTCTTATAGACAATCGAAAGCTACATTTTCTTTTCGAAAATGTAGCTTTTTTGCAATTTTTCAATGTTTGTGGTATAATGCATTTAAAAGTTTGGGAGTTTATAGGAAAAGGAGTATCTTGTATGATATATGGGAATATCTTTTTAGCAGTTTTGATAATAGCAATTGTTTATGCTATTAAGTCTATAAAAGTTCAAACATTTTCCACCAAGAAAATAGATAAAATAAGCGCTATATTAAATGTAATCTTAACTATTGTTTACATACCTATGTCTGGTTTTTCAGCACTTATGTTTATGGCATCTGAAGGTACTATTAATGCAACAAATCAACTATACATAACTTTAATAAATGTTTTTTGTTATATTACAATATCAGTTCCAATAATTTGCATCATATGTATATTAACTTTCAATAATATTGAGGGCAAAAGATAAAAGTGTGTTATCATTTTGCATTCAATTTGTTCCATTAGTAATTTTTTTATTAAACATACTATTTTTAATTGGTATCGAGAAATACATAAAATAACTTGTCGTCTATTAGGTTGCTTTTTTACGTCTAATATGTTAAAATTATTTTTGAAAGCAGGTGAGCCAATAATGAACATATTAGCGAAACAAGGCTTTAAATTTTTGTGGACGCATATATTGTCCCTTGCGTTGACATTTTTTTTATTTTTGGCTTTTGGTTGGGCTATTCAAAAATGGGGAATTTATTATTTTTCAATTGCAACGAGTTTTTTTTACATTTCACTTATATATTCGGATGCTTGGAATTTTGGCAGGTTAGAGGGCAAGGCATATAACGAGGTTAAAGAAACGCCTGTTAGGGCGTTAATTTCCTCCTTAATACCTACATTAGCAGGAGTAATATTTTTATTGCTTATAGCGTTTGATTTTAACTCTATATTAGTTAGCTTCATAGCTAAGATATGGTATATGCCATTTTTAGGGTATTATAAACCCGAAACAAATATTTCTATTTTCGAGCTTACTTCTTCTATTGCAGTTTTACCAATTACTGCTTTTGTTGCATATTTTGCAGGGATGAAAAACTTTTCTTTTTTAGAAAAATTAACATTTTTAAAACGCAAAAAGAAAAAATAGTAGTATAAATTAAAAAATCACCTCATATATTATTTTGAGGTGATTTTCTTGTTTATTATAATTCGCAGAATAAATCTACTGTTTTTTGCACTAATTTTAGCCGTGGCATTTATGTCATACAGCATATTTACATCGTCGTTGCCAGCTACCGCACCTATTGCAACCAATACGATTGTTATCGACGCTGGTCATGGTGGCTTAGACGGGGGTGCATCTGGTGAAAAAGGCACGCTTGAAAAGGATATAAATTTAAAGGTTGCTATGTTCTTAAAGGATATTGCCGAGAGTGATGGCCGGACGGTTATTTTAACGAGGACCGATGATAGGTCGCTTCATACAACCGATAGCAAAAAAGTTAGAAATCAAAAGCGTTCTGACCTTGATAATCGCAAAAAAATTCTTAACGAAAGTGGTGCTGTTGCTTTTATAAGTGTGCATATGAATAAATTCGAGCAAACAAAATACAAGGGGGCACAGGTTTTTTATGCAAACAATGATAAAAGCAAAACCCTTGGCGAAAAAATTCAAGCAAGGTTAATTAGTGGTTTAAACGATGGTAATACTCGTGTTGCAAAGCCAGTTCCTGTTGAGGTGTATTTGTTTAAAGGCACGGCTGCCCCTGCTGTTGTGGTTGAATGTGGCTTTTTATCTAACCCAGAAGAAGAAATACTCCTTGGGCAAACAGAGTATCAAAAAAAGTTAGCGACATACATTTATGAAGGCTTTAAGGAATATGCAGGGCAAAATAGGTGAGTTAAAAAAAGCGTCTATAATTAAGTGGCGTATAGCCAGTAGCTTTTTTAAACTGCTTAATAAAACTACTTTCATCATTAAATCCAACAAGGACACAGATATCATTTACAGAGATATCTGTGTTTTTTAATAGCTGTTTTGCCCTGTTAATCCTATAATTTATTAAATATCCGTATGGTGTAAAGCCAGTGTATGTTTTAAATAGCTTTAAAAAGTGGAACTTTGAAACATAAATAATTTCGCAAAGCTCGTCTAATGTAATTTTTTTATTATAATTTGTAATTATGTAATTTATAACAATTTCTATTTCCTGTTTATGCTGATAATTCGTCTTGTTATTTTCGGGATTAAGCTTGCCGACGACACATTTCGACAACAATTCTGTTATACACATTGATACCTGTATGTTAGATGTAATATCATTTAACCCAACATTATCCATAAGCTTTTCATAGGTTTGCTCAAAATCTAATTTATCATCTATTGTAATAACGCTTAAATTATTGCCATTTATTAAATCTATATATGTTTTTGCACTGCTACCATTAAAATGAACCCACCTATAATTCCACTTTTCGTCGGAATGCGTCTTATAATATTGATAATTATCGCAATAAATTAAAGCAACAGTCCCAGCAGGCAACAGGTATTCATTATTTTTATATTTCAAATACCCACAGCCACTAACCGTGTACATTAAAAAATAATTTTTCTGCCCCTCACGCTCGGTATAATAATCCTTATTACAAATAAAATGCCCTATTTCATTCATAAAGAAAGGCAGCTTTTTCGAGGTATCGTTTGGCGTTGTGACGAGCCATCTGGAATTTTCAGTTATATCTGCATTGTAGTTTAATAACATACCTATCCTCCATCGCAATATTTTCATATTTTACAACAACTTGTTTTGATGTAAATTAAGCAATTGTGTATTATAATACTATCATAGAGTATAAATTAAGTAAATATTTATTTTAGCAACAAGATTATATTAAGGGGGTTATTTATTAATGAATGAAAAGATTATGGTAGGTTATCAAAATGCAAAAGAGCAATATTCGGCGCTTGGAGTTGATATTGAAAAGGCAATGGCGGCACTTGATAATATTTCTATCTCTATTCACTGTTGGCAGGGTGATGATGTGCAAGGATTTGAGGGCGAGGGTGAGCTTACGGGGGGGATTCAGGCAACTGGTAACTATCCAGGCAAGGCAAGAAATGGCGATGAACTTCGTGCAGATATAGAAAAGGTTTTGAAAATGATTCCAGGCAAGCACAAGGTGAACGTCCACGCAATATATGCTGAAACTGATGGTGAAAATGTTGACCGTGACAAACTTGAACCAAAGCATTTTGAAAAATGGGTAAAATGGGCAAAGAAAAATGGCTTAGGTCTTGATTTTAATGGTTCGTTTTTCTCTCATCCACTAAGTAGCGATGGTTTTACATTAAGCCACAGCGACGACAAAATTCGTAATTTCTGGATTGAACACGGAAAATGTTGCAGGAAGATTGGCGAATATTTTGGCAAGGAGCTTGGTATTCCTTGCGTTACGAATATTTGGATACCAGATGGTTTTAAAGATATTCCAGTTGATAGATATGCACCACGCACTAGGCTTAAAGATTCTCTCGACAAAATATTAGCAGAAAAAATCGACCCTAAATATAACTTGGACGCAGTAGAAAGTAAAGTATTTGGCATTGGTTCTGAAAGTTATGTTGTTGGTAGCCATGAGTTTTATATGGGATATGCAGTTAAAAATAATACCCTTTTATGCCTTGATGCTGGACATTTCCACCCAACAGAGGTAATTTCTAATAAAATTTCATCAATATTTTTATATTTAGACCAATTGCTTCTTCACGTTAGCAGACCTGTACGTTGGGATAGCGACCATGTTGTTATATTTGATGACGAGCTTCAAGCAATAGCACAAGAGCTTGTTCGTGGTAATTTTGTTGGCAAGACACATATCGCCCTTGACTTTTTTGATGCAAGCATAAATCGTCTTGCGGCTTGGACTATTGGAATTCGCAATACACAAAAAGCACTACTTATGGCAATGTTAGAGCCAACAGATATGCTTAAAAAGGCAGAGCTTGATGGCGATTATACAACACGCCTTGCAATGCTTGAAGAGGTTAAATCATATCCGTATGCGGCTGTTTGGGATTACTATTGCGAGAAAAACAATGTTCCAGTTCGTGGCGAATGGCTTGCACAGGTTAAGCAGTATGAGGCAGAAGTTTTAAGTGGGAGGTAACAAAAAAATGGGATTAAAAGAATTAGTTGAAATATCTAATTACTATGGAGCTGACGAGGAAATCGTCTTAGCTGGTGGTGGCAATACTTCATTTAAGGATGATGAATTTCTATATATAAAAGCATCTGGCACAACCCTTGCTACCATAACTCAAGATGGATTTGTTAAGATGAACCGTAGCAGGCTTGCTAAAATGTGGGAAGTGAAATACTCTGATGATACTAAAACACGTGAAGACCAAGTGTTGGTAGATTTAATGGATTCAAGGGAAGCAACCGAGCTTGCAAAACGCCCAAGCGTTGAAACAACATTGCATAATTTATTTTCTCAAGCCTATGTTGTTCACACGCACCCTGCACTTGTAAATGGTCTAACCTGTTCTAATGAAGGCGAAAAATATGCAAGGAAAATCTTCGGTGATGATATTATTTGGATACCTGCAACTATGCCAGGCTATGTGCTTTCAAAGGATGTGAAGAATAAAATTGCAGAATATGAGGGCAAAACAGGTAAAATAGCGAATTTATTGCTTCTTGAAAACCACGGTATATTTGTTGCAGGGAATACATTAGACGAAATTAAAGAAATTATGTACGATGTTATGAATAAATTAAAGGCAAATATAACAGAAGTGCCTGATTTTAGCACTGCTATTAATAATGAGCAATATGAGGCCATTGCAGAGCAAATATCTAATGCAATTGGCGTTGATGCAAAAGAAGTTATATATGTAAATAATGCAGAAATTGCAAAATTAACAAAGGATGAGCAGGCATTTGGTGCAGTTAATTATGCGTTTACGCCAGACCATATGGTATATTATAAGCACACACCTTTGTTTGTAAAAACAGGCGATAATATCGCAGAGCAGGTGGAAAAGTATAAAGCGAAATTTGGATTTTTACCAAAAGCAGTTGCAGTGCAAGGGGTTGGTATGTTTGCGTGTGGACCAGATAATAAGCAAGCAGGCATTGTAAGGCTGTTATTGTTAGATGCAGTGAAAATTTCTGTATTCTCAAAAAGCTTTGGTGGTGGAAAATATATGCCAAACTGGCTTGTTGATTTTATTAACAATTGGGAAGTTGAAGCATATAGGAAAAGTATTAGCGAAAAATAATTTTAAAGGGGTTTGCCAATTTGGCAAGCCCCTTATTTTATGATAATCTATTTTTAAAATCACTATATTCAAAGCTTCGAACAATGCGTGTATTATCGCCATCTGTAATGGCAATGGCTGGCAAATTTATTCCGTTGAAGGTGTTATTTTTAACCATAGAATAATGTGCCATATCGCAAAAAATCAACCTGTCACCAATATTTAATGGTTTATCGAATGAATAATCTCCGATTATGTCCCCCGCTAAGCAGGTAGGCCCACCAAGCCTGTATGTGTGTGGCTTATCCTGTGGATAGTCTGCACCAATTATAGCTGGGCGATACGGCATTTCAAGCACATCTGGCATATGACACGCAGCAGAGGTGTCCAAAATCGCAATGCTTATATCATTTTCCAAGATGTCTATAACCTCGGAAACTAAATAACCAGTATTTAGTGCAACTGCCTCGCCTGGCTCTAAATAAACCTCGACTTTGTACTTTTCCTTAAACTTTTTAATAGCCGAAATAAGCATTTCAACATCATAATCGGCAC
>Ga0247840_10009244_pt1 | contig 12823 bp, 9 predicted proteins | sample LaCruzMarch2015__FD_192404 | JGI IMG/M metagenome (GOLD analysis project Ga0247840, IMG submission 192404) | Freshwater microbial communities from meromictic Lake La Cruz, Castile-La Mancha, Spain - LaCruzMarch2015_17m | ecosystem: Environmental > Aquatic > Freshwater > Lake | place: Spain...
AATCGGTCTCGCCGGTCTGGCAGACCCGCGAATCGCTCCTGGTCTGCATCGGCCCCGGCGAGGGGGCCGAGCGCATCATCCGCAGCGCGGCCCGCCTGGCCGCGCGTCTGGACGTACCCTGGCATGCGCTCTCGATCGATACCCCGGCCCTGCAGCGCCTGTCACGCCGCCAGCGCCAGCGCATCTTGAAGAGCATCAAACTGGCGCAAGACATGGGGGCGGAAACCGCCACCCTCTCCGGCAGCGATCCAGTGACGACGGTCATCGCCTATGCGCGCGACCATAACCTCTTCCGGGTGATCGTGGGACGCGATCATGTACGGGCCTGGCGACCCTGGTACCGCTCGTTCGCCGACCGCATCGGCAAGCAGGCGCCCGATCTGGAGGTCATCCAGGTCGCGCGCGGCGAACCGCAGGAGCGCAAACCGAGCGACGAGCGCACCGACGAGTCCTGGCTCGCGCGCCTGCGGGCGCCCTGGCAATCCTATGCGATGAGCGCGGTCATCTGCGCCCTCGCGGCGGCGCTCGCGGCCCCCCTGCACTCGGTCTTCGAACTCACCAATATCGCCATGCTGTTCCTGCTGGCGGTCGTGGTGGTGGCGGTCCGCTACGGCTTCGGGCCCTCGGTCATGGCCGCCTTCCTGACGGTCGCGGCCTTCGACTTCTTCCATGTGCAGCCGCGCCTGTCGTTCTCGGTCAGTGATGTGCAATATCTGCTGACCTTCGTCGTCATGCTGGTCGTCGCTCTGGTCACCGCCACCCTCACCACCGGGGCCAAGTATCAGGCCCGCGTCGCCAGTCTACGCGAGCAGCGGGTGCGCGCCCTCTACGAACTGTCGCGCGACCTGTCGGGGGCCCTGATGCCCGAACAGATTGCCGAGATCAGTCAACGCTTTGCTGAAACCGAATTCGGCGCCAAGTCGGCCATCCTGCTGGCCGACGAGCACCACCGGCTCGGCGACCCGGTTGCCACACCAACCGGCGGTCTGGCATTGGATATCGGCATCGGCCAGTGGGCCCTGGATCATGCCGCCGACGCCGGTGCCGGCACGGACACGCTGCCGGGCAGCCCCATCCGCTATGTGCCCTTGACCGCGCCGATGCGCACCCGCGGGGTGCTGGCGCTGGAACTGCGCAACCCGAGCCGGTTGCTGCTCCCCGAACAGGGGCGCCTGCTCGATACCTTCGCCCGACTCATTGCGATCTCGCTGGAGCGCATCCACTATGTCGACATCGCGCGGATCACCACCGTACAGATGGAGTCGGAACGCCTGCGCAGTTCACTCCTGTCCGCCATCTCCCATGACCTGCGCACCCCGCTGGCGACACTGGTCGGCCTGGCCGATTCGATTGCCATGACGGTACCCCCGCCGACCGGGCGGCAGTCGGAGATTGCCGCATCGCTGCGCGAGGAGGCCCTGCGGATGAACTCACTGGTCAACAATCTGCTCGATATGGCGCGCCTGCAATCCGGCGCGGTGCGGCTCAACCAGCAATGGCAGCCGCTGGAGGAGGTCATCGGCAGTGCCCTGAAGGCCGTGGCCTCGACCATCGCCGGGCGAGCGGTCAGCGTCGAACTGCCGCCGGACCTGCCGCTGCTGGAATTCGACGCCGTACTGATGGAGCGTGTGCTGGTCAACCTGCTGGAAAACGCCGCCAAATACACCCCGGCTGGGAGCCCCATCGCGATCGGCGCCGCGCCCGGCGCGGGCGATGTGGTGAGGATCTGGGTCGAGGACCATGGTCCGGGGTTACCGCCGGGGAAGGAAGAGGAGATGTTCAAGAAGTTTGAGCGCGGCCGCAGTGAAAGCGCGACCCCGGGTGTCGGCCTGGGGCTCGCGATCTGCCGCGCCATCTGCGCGGCGCATGGCGGGACTATTCAAGCGGAAAACCGCCGCGGGGGCGGGGCGCGTTTTGTCTTTCGCCTGCCTCGCGGCAATCCTCCGGTGATCGATACCGCGGACGAGGATGCCCAACTCTAGGCGACCCGGCGATGAGCCTGGAAAGAGCAGTTATCCACAGATGAACACAGATGAACACAGATTATTCATTGACTTACGCTTGACCTGGGGCTTACCTTGCCGGCGATTTTGACATCAGCGATAAGCGCATGACAATTCAAAGAACATCTGTGTTCATCTGTGTTCATCTGTGGATCTTGGAATGAGCGAACCGACGCCCCGGGTCATCGTGATCGAGGATGAGCCCAAGATCAGGCGCTTCATCGTCATGGCGCTGGAGGCGCAGGGGTGGCGGGCTTACGAGGCCGACTGCGTCAAGCGGGGTCTGATCGAGACCGGTACGCGCCAGCCGGATCTGGTCGTCCTGGACCTTGGGTTGCCGGACGGCGACGGGCTGGACTTCATTCGCGACCTGCGCACCTGGTCCGATTGCCCCGTGATCGTACTCTCGGCCCGCGCGACCGAGGCCGACAAGGTCGGGGCCCTGGATGCCGGCGCCGACGACTATCTGACCAAGCCGTTCGGCGCGGCGGAGTTACTGGCCCGCGTCCGTGCGCAATTGCGCCGCCGCTCCCGCACCGCCGACGGCGCCTGCGTCGTCGAATTCGGCAAGGTGCGGGTGGATCTCGGCAAAAGGACCGTCGAGCGGGCGGGCGTGGCGCTGCATCTGACGCCCATCGAATACCGCCTCCTCGCCTACCTCATCAGCCACCCCGATCGCGTCCTGACCCATCGGCAACTGCTGAAGGACCTGTGGGGCCCCTCCCATGCCGGCGACAACCATTATGTGCGCGTCTATATGGCCGCGCTGCGCAAGAAGATCGAGGATGATCCGTCGCAGCCCCAACACCTCATTACGGAAATCGGCGTCGGTTACCGGTTTATTGCCTGATCCGGTCGCGGCCTCGGCGACACTCAGGCAATCCGGCGGCGGCTGGCGAGGCACTGGATTGCGCCATTTTCGTTGTCGTTGTCGTTGTCGTTGTCGTTGTCGTTGTCGAGGTTATCGTAGCGCCCCGGATTCTTTTCGCACCCTAAAGTACATCGCTTCTCCGATTACGATAACGACAACGATTGTGTTTGATCACAGAAAGAGGAGTTATCCACAGATGAACACAGATGAACACAGATTATTCATTGACTTACGCTTGGCCCGGGACTCACCTTGCCGGTGATTATCACAATAGCGATAAGTGCATGGCAGTTCAAAGAAAATCTGTGTTCATCTGTGTCCATCTGTGGATTTTGGGTTAACTTGTTCTTGACTCGTTACCAAAAGGGACGCAAGGCCCGGCGGGCCTTGATCATCGTTCCGGCCGCCCCGGACCGGACCGGAGTCCAAGGCTTCAGCCTTGGAGGTGCAGGACCAAGGCTGAAGCCTTGGACTCCATGGCGCTTGGTGAGTTGCGATGCGCCCTTTCGCGCTGAGATCGAGGAGGAAGGGCAGTGCCCCCGTCCTGCCCGCCAAGGCTGCCATAAGCTGGTCGCGCTGCTCGTCGATCAAGAGTGCAATAATACGGTACGCGGGCATGATGGTTATCCTGAGTGTCAGCCGCGGTCTGAACCTACCGCGGCCATGCGCAATCGCACAGCTTCCTGGAATGTCCATCGGGATCGCACCAACGGGCTGGCGTAACTGCCAGGGAAGGAACGGATTTTCTCGTCGTGGCTTGACAGATGGGTCGGTATAGTCTACCTTCAGATGCAACTGTGCCCACGGTGTGGTTGGCTAGGGCGCCTGGATCGGGGCGTCGTAGATTATTACCCGATTTCCGCGCCGCGATCCGAATTCGTGATATCGCTTCAGCAGTGCCGTGAAGGTGTCGGGAGCGGGGCGTTATGGGCACGAAGGACGTAGATCTGGCTGGTGCGTCCAACGTAGATGTCGGTCTAGGACGTCGAACGCAGACACCTGTCTAGTAACAGATTTTGGGTACTTAGGCAGACATCTGTCTAAGAAGAATTAGAACGGGAACAGCAAAGGGAAAAACAAATAACGCGAAACGTGTTAAACACTGCTAACGTGGGCGCTTTCCAGGGTTCGATGTATGATTACGCACGTTTTGCAGAGTTCATTGATATCGCTCTCCGGCGCACAGAGGAACAAGAAGCAAAACTACGGATTCTCGCTTTTGCTGCGCAGACTCTTAGCACACACTCTTGGGACTCTATTCGCGATGGTGCGCTCGCGCTAAGATATTCGGCACTTACCTGCCAACAGGTTGGTTGGCACTCTCTGACTTGTATGGAGCTTTACGCAGCCTCGCTGGCCGAACTACGCAACTTTTCCGAAGCCACCCGTTTGCAACAAGACCTGCTGTCTGCAAAAGCGCAATCGGGTACCTCTGAAGGTTCTGGCAACGACGCTGCCGAACGGCTTAAGGCGTACACGCAAGGCAGGCCATGGCGGCGGCCGCTAACTGCAAGGGAAGCTAAGCTGTTAGACAATGAAAAGAGGGGAGTGATTGAGAGTCTCTCCGGTAATCCCGAAGAGTTATTGTGATTTCCGGAAAGGAGGCCGGAAACCGGCGGCAGACCCTGGGAAAAGGGCCGTAGAAGAAAAGGGAGAAAAGGCGGATAAGGGGCCAGGCGGATAAGGGGCGGATAAGGGGCCAGGCTCAATTATGAACCCAGAAAATGTGCGGATGGGGTCAGGTCTTGACTTATTCCTCCCGGCACAAGTCAAGACCTGACCCCATTTCCTCCATTTCTTCAGTAGGATATTCTAGAGGGTAAAGGGGTTAGTTCCCTTTACGGCGAAGCCCAATGAAGAAATCGCCGGACCACAGCGAAATAGTGGTTAGCGGAAACCCGGGGAATTAGGCGGACAAGCCCTGAGGTATGCCCACGAAATGTCTCTTTTGATCAGATAGATGCGGAATCGTTGAATAGCCAGGTCGGCCCCTGATGCAGGGGTTTCGCTAACCCACTGATGTCTCGCCCGGATTCGTTGGGATATACCTCAGGGACCGACCACGATTGTTTCCCTGACTTGGCTTCATAGCGTGGTATGGCAATTAAACGTGGTCTGTCTCCGATATAATGCTGCTGGTTATTATGTCGCCTCTTTGTGAACATCAGTAGACTGATAGCGCAGCATATCGGACAGCGCCCACACGGCAGTCGGCCAGCTTTTTGAAAGGAAGTAACGTGATTACAGAGACAGTTTATCTGGACACCACGATTCCGAGTTTCTATTTCGACGAACGGGAATCGTTCAAGAATTGGATAGAAGAGACCCAGCGATGGTGGCAGGAGGAGTCTTTTCGTTACGAGCTTTGGATATCTGACGCCGTGATTGAAGAATTGAGTTTTGGAAACTATCCGAAGAAAATTGAGATTCTAAAATTCATCGAGCCGCTTCGAGTGTTGGAGCGCTCACTGGATTTGGAGCGCATCGTTGCGGTTTACATCGAGAACTTTGTGATGCCGAAATCGTTGGTTGGAGACGCCATCCATTTGGCATACGCCTCCTACTACGGAATCGATTACCTGCTGACCTGGAATTGCAATCACCTTGCAAACGCCAGAAAAAGGAAGCATATCAAGGTGATTAATGGTCGACTTGGGCTTTCGACGCCTGAGATTGTTACCCCTCTTAACTTGGTTGAGGAAATGAATGAAACTCGATGAAGCACTAAGCGAAAAGTACCGTATTCAAGCGATGCTCTCTGGATCAGCAAAGGACATACACGACTACTTTGAACGCTCCCACACAGCCGCGAAGAAGGCAATGGCCGAGATTGGAGGATCACCGAACTACTCTAAGCCCCAACAAGTGCATCCCGCCGACCGCGAGCCGCCGAGCGGATTTGGTAATGCCAAACTCACCGCAGCGGCTCGCGGCGGCTGATCCTGGCGTTGGGCTTGATGGGGGAATTCTGGGGACAGTTTACTTAACTCTCCCCGCATGACAGGCGGCCACAAAGCGAAAAAGGAGCGAAAAAAGGGGCAGGCTCAATTAGGGGCGAACAATTCCCTAACATGTGCCATAGGTTAGGGTAGCGAAGATACCCTGACCTTCAAAAAAATATCCTCTATTGCGCCCAGCCTGAATGAAAATAGTCGGAACTATAGCTAATCTCCAAACGATCGCCGAAGGCCACGGTATCCGGGAGCTTGGTGTTCTCAGGACAAGTTATGGTGACGGGAATTGGAAGAAAAAGAAAGGCATTGCGATGGTAGAACTGGATTCAGGGCATGTCGCCAAAGCTGAAGTTCACTGGTATGAGGCGCATGGTATAGGCAAGGTGAAACTTAAGGTAAAGAAATGGTTATGAAATTTGTCGTCTGTCTCGATAAGAAGGACCTAGGAGAGTTTTCTAACGAGGATATATCGTTAGGTCGTCTTTATGAGCTTGTAGAAGAAGATGCGGGCAATGGCATGGTCCGGATTATTGACGAATCCGGCGAAGATTATCTTTATCCATCGTCGTGGTTTGAGCCGATAGCCCTACGCGATTCAATAGCTATTCGCCTTCATGATGCACTAACAAGACTTGCTGCTTGAGGATCGAGGTAAGCCGAGTCGGGTCTTGCCTTTTGCCTTGGGGATGGCATCAGATCTCGCAATAACCGGGGACCGCAATAACCGGGGACAGACCACGGTATGCGGGAATTCTGGGGACAGTTTACTTAACTCTCCCCGCATGACAGGCAGCCACTAAACGGATGGGGTCACATGCGAATGGGGTCAGGTCTTGACTTATTCCTCCCGGCACAAGTCAAGACCTGACCCTGAGGTATCTGACCCTGAGGTATCCTGAGGTATCCCCACGAATTTCGCCTCCGTTTATTCATCTAACAATTGCGCCTGGTAAAATTGGGCGACCTGCTCTTCCGGCGCTAAGAATTCGGATAGCGCGGAACCGGGGACGGAACCGGGACGGAACCGGGGACAGACCACGGTTTCGGCCTTGGAAATAAATTGGCGCAACGTCAACAGTCGGAGTGGTCAGAATGAAATATACGGTTATTCTACATCGTACAGAAGAGGGTATTAGCGTTTCGGTTCCTGGCCTTCCCGGGTGTTGGTCTGAGGGAGATACCGATGCAGAAGCCATCGAGAACATTCAGGACGCTATTCAGGAGTATCTGGCTGCGGTTAAAGAAATGAGCCGGGGTCAGGAAGTTCGTGAAGTGGATATAGCGGCGTAGATATGTCAAAGCTGCCGGGCGTCAATCATCTCGACGCAGTTCGCGCCTTTGACAAGGCTGGGTTTCGCATAATCAGACAAGGCAAACACATTGTCATGAGCGACGGCGGACATTTGATTACGATTCTTCGTCACAATCCCGTCAAAGCAATTACTATGGGCGGCATTGTCAGAGATGCTGGCCTTACAATCGAAGCATTTCGCGCCCTACTTTGAAGAAGACTGCGTCAAGCAAAAGCGGATGGGGTCAGGTCTTGACTTATTCCTCCCGGCAATTCCGGGCAATTCCGGGGACAGTTTACTTATCTCTACGCTGGCTACCGAGACCGAATTGAGTAAACCACCCCCAGAACTGGTCCCCGAAATTGCGTGGACGCATATTTGTGCTGACACCTTGGATTCAAAGAAGCAAGCTCCGCCACACCAAGCATGAAGCCTTTTCACTGCAGCCAAGAGAAGAACCGCGAAATCATCGAGAACCGAGGCGTTTCGTTTGAAGATATTGTCTTTTGCCTGCGCTCGGGTGGATTATTGGACGACATGGCACACCCGAACAAGGCGAAATACTCCCATCAACGAGTCTTAGTCGTAGCCATTGATGATTATGCGTATTTGGTTCCGTATGTCGAGAATGATGATGAGATTTTTCTTAAGACCGTGATACCAAGCCGAAAAGCAACTAAACAATATCTAGGGGACAAAAAATGACTGGTAACCGTCTGGACAAAGAAGAGCAGGAGATACTGGACGCGTATGACGCGGGGACGTTCGTTTCAGATATGTCCCCGGCACGCAGGAGATTTCTGGAACAAGCAGCCGCCGCGACAGGCGAGCCTGAAACGGAAATCCACATAAGAATGTCGGAGCGGGACTTGTCTTTGCTCCAGAGAAGAGCACTCGAAGCCGGCATTCCTTATCCGGTTTTCGTCGCAAGTATTCTCCACAAGTACGTTTCCGGCAGCCTATACGATGCTACAACGAACAAGGCAAACCCAGCCGACGCCCGTGCCTCGCTCGGCTGATCTGACAAGCCCGCTCAACAGCGAGCATCCACCGCGGGCGTTTCGCTGGATCTGGGAATTCCAGTGACAAGTTACTTGGGAATTTTTGGGACATTTTACTTAACTCTCCCCGCATGACAGGCGGCCAGGATGCGCAAGAAAATCAGACCGGGGAAAAGGGGTCAGTACCGAATGGCACTGACATGAACATCGACAGCACCTTCACAGGCGGAAACAAGCGGTTGCGATGGGGTGGGGCCAATGCGGCGGCGCGCTCCAGCAACCACGGGCCGGTCAGCAGGTTGAAGAAGACGTCGGCCTCGGGCTGCTGCGTACAGTTCTGGACATGCCGTTGAACGGCGCTGGTCTGTGGTCCGCAATGCATCGTGGCTGGCCCCTCGGGTGGCGGGTTGTTCGATCGCAGCCTACAGCCTACCACGCGCGGCGGTCGGCGCCTGTTTTTTCTCTCTTTTTCGGAGAGTTGCGCCTTAAGTCAGTGCTATTCGAATCTGACCCCTTTATGGACCGACCCCTTTATGGACCCTGGTTCAGATACTCCATCAGGGCCAGCAGACAGCTTGTTTTTCCCGTTTGGCGCGGGGCGTGGAGCAGGAAGTATTTCTTCTGGTCGATCAGCCCCAGGACCTCGTCCAGGTCCCAGCGCTGCAGGGGCGGCAGACAGTCGTTGTCGGCAGCGCGGACCGGACCTACAGTCGTGAAAAAGCGCATCGGATACCTCGCACACGGCGGCGCGGACGAGCTGGGTCCGGCGAACATAGCACGCACCCCGGCACACCGCCTGGGCCAGTCGTGGTTGCGACCGCCGCGTCGCCCGGTTGGTCAGCGCCGAGGTCACCCGCCGCGCCGAGTGGCAGCCGGATCGTGAATTCGGCGCCGCGGTCCCGGTTGCGGGCGCTGATGCGCCCGTCCAGCTTGGTCTCAACCAATCGCCGTGCCAGCCCCAGCCCCAGCCCCAGACCGATGCCGATTCCGGAGCCGCGATCCGGGCGCGTGATGAGATCGAAGATACGCGCGATGGGCTGCACCCGGATTCCACCGGCATTGTCCGCCACCGTCGTCCATAGCTCATCGCCCGCAACTGCCATCTCGATCCGGATCAGCGGATCGGTTACCGCGCGCTCCCGTAGTATCACCGCCGCGTTCTCGATCACGATCAGCAGGACATGGGCAAAGGCGTGGGGATAGCCATGCAGGACTAGGTCGGGCAATAGTGCACGTTCGATCCGCAGGGCGCTGCCCACTGCCATGGGGGTCAGCAGGGTCACCGCCAGTTCGATCTGCTCGGCGGGACGGAAGGAGACCCGGTCCTGATCCTGGCCATAAAAGCGGTAGACATCTTCGATCGTCCGCGCCATGAAGCCGACGGTCCGGCGCAGTTCCGCGATTGCCCCTGGCAGCGCGGCCTCACGTTCGGCCGCCGGCCGCTCGAGCAACGCCTCAAGGGTCATCAAGCGGTTACCGGCATGGATGACCGGACGCTTGAGCTGATGCAACACGCCAGAGAGCATCTGACCGACCGAGAGGAACCTGGAGTGTTCCAGCAGTAGCCGCTCGCTGGCCTCGCGCGCCTGCCGCAACAGCCAGGTGCGATTGCCGAGCGCGAATGAGAGCAGCAGAGCCTCCAAGATGAACCCGATGAAGAGCGCCCGCACCGTGAGGGCATTGTGCGGCAGGAGACCGTTGACCTGCGCAGAAAAGGTCAGCACTCCGATGAGTGGGGCGCTGACGGCAAGCAAGAAGCAGCGGGCCGGCCGGAATCCGGATCGCAACACGACGAATCCCACCGTCACCTGCAGCAGGATCAGTATGTGCAGCAGGACATAGGTGACGCGGGCCGCTTCCCAAGGATAACCCATCACGACCATCAGGATGACGCTCAGCGGGGCCACGAGCAACGCCCGCAGGAGCCGGTCATGGCGCGGTGCTGTCTGCCGGCTGGCGAGGAAGGCGCGCGAGAAGTTGATCATCGCCGCGAGCATCAGCAGCGGGAAGACCGGGAAATACGGCATGAGCGCGCCGGCGGTCCCGGGCGCGACGAAGCGCGCCAAGCCGACATAGGGGTCCACCCCCAGGTAAAGCACCAGCGTCACGGCGTAGAGGAGATAGTAGAGGTAGTGCCGATCGCCAATCGCGGCATAGAGCAAGAGGTTATAGAGAAGGATGGCCACCAGGCTCCCCAGGCCCAGGCCGAGGAAGAGCAGGAGTTCCATGCCGGTGCGCTGCCAGGCGGCCTCGGTCAGCAGCGTCACCCGAAACTGCAGCAGGTAGGGTGAGGTGACGGCGATCAGCAGCGGGCGCGCGTCGTCATAGTCCGCGGGCAGGCGGAAGACCGGACTGACGAAGCGTTCCTGCGCCCCCGTCGTGGCGTACTGCCAGCCACCGCGCAGGATGCGCAGGGCTGCACCATCCTGCCCCCGGACGGGGGCGTAGAGGGTGACAGACTCCAGGCTGCCGTTGTTGAGGAGGAGATAGGTCGACCCGCCGTCCGGCCAGGGCTTGATCAGGGCGCGAATCCACAGCGTGCCGCGCGTCAGCAAGGTGCCAAAGGAGGCCCCTCGCTGCGGCCCGAAGGGGACCCGGCCCGCACCGATGGCCGCCAGGTCCAGGGTACCCCCGACATCGAGATAGACCTCGGCAGTGCCGGCGAGCGGCACGGACGACTGCCCGGCCGCGGGTCCGACAGGTTCCAACGCGGCGACCGACCCGGTCATCGCCAGGACGCCGACGCCAAGCCACAACACGAGCCATCGGGCCCAGAACCCGCACCGAAGGTGGCCGTCCACCGCGCTGGGGGCGTTCCTAGGGCGCATCCTGTCGTAGCCGATAGCCGACCCCGTACCGATTCACGATCATGTCCGAACCGATCTTCTGGCGCAGCCGCAGGAACAGATTCTTCAGGGCGGCGTCGCTGCCCTGGTCGAACTCCGCGAACAGCGCAGCCAGCAGCCGTTCCTTGCTTAACCATTGATCGCGATGGGCCACCAGCAGATCGAGCAGGACTCTCTCCCGGGCGGTCAGGGTGATCGCCTCCCCGTCGCGCCGCAGACTGCCGTCGGCCACGGAGTAGGTGGTATTGGGGGCCAGGCGCACAAACAGTTGACCGTCGGCGCAAAGCGCCTCTGCGCAGCGCTCGAGGCTGGCCTTGAGCTGGGCCCAGGCGAGCGGCTTGACCAGGTAATCCACCAGGTTCAACCGGGTCGCCACCAGCAGATCGGCGGTCTCGGTGAAGGCGCTGAGCAGCAGGATCGGCACCCGCCGATCCAGCCGACGGATCGCAGTGGCCAGTTCCAGACCGTTCATCACCGGCATCTTCAGGTCGGCGATCACGAAGTGGACGGACTGGGCCTGGAACAGTTGCAGCCCCTCGGCGCCGTTCGCGGCGGTCACCAGTTCATGGAAAAAGCCCCGCAGCAGATCGCCCATCGTCTCACGCTGTTCCGGGTCGTCCTCTACGTAGAGGGCAGTGAGGTGACGCAGCAAGACCAGAGGTTTCATGGGGACGGTCCGGTGGGCACCGGGCAGGGTGTCGTCGTGACCAATCGTAAGTGCGACGTGGCCGGGTGGCAAAAAGGGGAGCCTATAAAGTCTCAAGAAAGTCTCAGGCCCGCCTGCCGATCCTGAGACTATGTTTGCGTAAAGTCCAGCACATCACCGACGCGGCCGGCCAGGTGCTGACCGCACCCTGGGCATCACCGTGGCCGGCGCCGCGGCCCGCTACCCGCTCACCATCTCTAAGCTGCGAACAGGCTCCACCAAAGCATCCCGAGAGACCCTTAAATGACACCCTGCACCACTGCCCCTTCCACCCGGCACCGCCGCCTGAGCGGCTGGCTGCCCGGTCTGCTGGCGCTCCTGTCGCTGGCGGCCTTTTCTCCGGTCTACGCCGCCCCGGCCGGCATCGACTGGCAGATCGTCAACTATTCGCTTGATCTCACATGGAATGCCGTCGCCTACGGGAACGGGCGGTTCGTGGCGGTGGCGGCTAGCGGCACCGGCAACCGGGTGATGACCAGCCCCGACGGCATCGCCTGGACCGCCCGGGACGTGGCCTTGGCTTTGGGTTGGTCCTCCGTCACCTACGGCAACGACCTGTTCGTGGCGGTGGCGTCCAGCGGCACCGGCAACCGGGTGATGACCAGCCCCGACGGCACCACCTGGACCGCCTACGCCTCGGCGAACGACAACCTGAGTTGGAAATCGGCCACCTACGGCAACGGCCTGTTCGTGGCGGTGGCGACTAACGGCACCGGCAACCGGGTGATGACCAGCCCCGACGGCACCACCTGGACCGCCCGCGCCGCGGCGGACGACAACCTGGGTTGGCAGTCGGCCACCTACGGCAACGGCCTGTTCGTCGCGGTGGGGCTCGCCGGAGCGGTCATGACCAGCACCAACGGCACCACCTGGACCACCCGGACCGCGGCAGCGGCAAACAACTGGACCTCCGTCACCTACGGCAACGGCCTGTTCGTGGCGGTGGCCAGTACCGGTACCGACAACCGGGTCATGACGAGTCTCGACGGCAGCACCTGGACCACCCGGACCTCGGCGGCGAATAACAACTGGACCTCCGTCACCTACAGCAACGGCCTGTTCGCGGCGGTGGCGGCTACCGGCTCGGGCAACCGGATCATGACCAGCCCCGACGGCAGCGCCTGGACCGCCCAGACCTATCCGCCCGACC
>Ga0247840_10009245_pt1 | contig 12821 bp, 8 predicted proteins | sample LaCruzMarch2015__FD_192404 | JGI IMG/M metagenome (GOLD analysis project Ga0247840, IMG submission 192404) | Freshwater microbial communities from meromictic Lake La Cruz, Castile-La Mancha, Spain - LaCruzMarch2015_17m | ecosystem: Environmental > Aquatic > Freshwater > Lake | place: Spain...
CAGCCGTAGTTGTGATTGGCTTTCAAATTGTATCTTTGAATTCATGATAAGCACCACATTGCGCCGGAAGCCTTGGTACTGTTAGGAGAATGGTGTTTTTTCGTGCAAAAAAAATGTTGACTTAGCCTGCCCTGGTATATCCGGAGCAGGCTTTTCTATTTCCTGTGTTTTTTAGAATAATTCTAGCTGTTGTGGTGTGGCCGGAATGGCTGCAGCCTCTTTTCCGTAGAAAATCTCCATTGCGCCAAATTGTTTGTCGGTTATCGTCATCATAACAACATGTCCTTTCTTCGGTAACAAAAATTTTACCCGGTTTAAGTGGACATCTGAATTTTCTCTGCTATTGCAATGCCTAACATAAATCGAAAGCTGGAACATTGTAAACCCATCCTTCATAAGTTCTTTCCGGAAGCCTGAAGCTGCCTTTCGATCTCTCTTCGTAAGGGTAGGGAGGTCGAAAAATACAATTACCCACAAAATCCTGTACTCATTAAAACGCATTATAAGAATTCGGGGTATAATATTTTTCGTGAACTACCTTCTAAGCATCGAACTAGTGAGGCAGTAGTCCTTTGAATACCCACCATTAATGGACTACGTTCTCCATCAATCATGACATCTTCGGTGGGTATGGAAAGTAAGCGCTTTTTCAATTCTGTTGTCAATTCAGTATAGTCTTCCTCAGTTGAGATTAGACCGTAAACAATTGAATCAACATAAGGCCGGTAGGGCTCCATAATGTCATCAGCCAGAGCATAGGCATTGTAGCGGTTCCGGTGATGGATCCCAAAGGTAGGCAGCATCCCTGAGGCAACCAGACTTCGTGCGACAACAGCCCGCAATATAGCATAGCCATAGTTCAGCAAATTATTGGGCGGATCTCCATCCCTGCGACGATAGAAATTAACCCATGGTGAAAAAAGTCGTTGCCAATAGAAAGCTGCTGCAGTGCCTTCACAATTCATTATATCACCGGACTTTGTATTCTTAGCAAGTGTATAAAGCGGGCCTTGATCTTTCCCCACTTTTTTTAGCAAGGCAGCCTGGTTTCTGATTTTATATTGGACAGTTTGCTGCCACAATTGCTTTTTGAGCGGTTCACTGGCTTCTATCTGTGTCCGGAAACGCTCAGATTGTACAGAATTTCCTTCCAGTGGCAGGATAAGGCCATAAGGTAAATGTGAAGCGTTACATTGGATGACTGCTGTATTATTCTCCAGCAGTGCATTTAATAACCCATGTGTTAGGGTGATTTGATAGTTGTCCAGGATGACAATGCCAATGTCTTCAATCGGGATTTTTGCCTGGGCTTCCCTTCTAAACGAATCCGGCATGCCGGTGCATTGCTCTACTTGGGGTAATCTTACGACCAGTTGCTGGTCTGTCATGCCCAGATATGCCGGGTTTCCGAAGTAAAGCGTACGTTTTATCATGTTTCGCCTATTTGTATGATTTGGCCCAAATTGTTAATCCTGATTTTGATACAGTTAAAATTACCTATAGAGCTATATCTTAAATATTTCCCTAAGTTTAATCCTTGAAGAGAGTCATCTTCAACTTTGGTTTCAAGGTGAAATCTCAATACATAATACTTGGATGCGATCTTCTGGACCCTGAATAAATGTTCACTTATCGTCTTATACTCCTTGTTTGAATATAAGGTTTCGATTTCATCTTTTGTAAGTCCGTGAACAAACATTTCGTTTTGCTGTAAGGATGTAATGAACTGCCAATCCTGCGGTGGCAGGTTTTCTAAAACACCTTGGTCATCAAGCCCCTTTTGAAGTACATAGTCCAAAACCGAAGCTGGATTCTTAATGACAATCGGAATTCCGAGGCGTTTTCGATTCAATGCATCCCAAAATGTTACAACACTTTCAAAGGTCTTCCCTTCTGAGTTTTTATACAATGCAATATGATGATTGTTTCGTGTTGATACGAAATCAACTGCTTTTGCGGCCTCAATGTTTGACGATGTTGAATATGTTTGTCCGCCTAAAGTTTTGTGCAAGGGAACCAGACCTTCCAGTCCGGTGTACATCCTTACCCTTTTAATCTGAATCCCTTGTTCCTTGTCAAACCAAACCGGCTCATTGGCCAGGTTTTTAAATGCTTCCTTTTCACCTTTTTCTTCAATTCTATTCCTGACAATCCTCTTGATTACCGGATCCACAATAAATTCCACATCTTTGGCTTTTATGGTTTCTACGGGGTATTTTAGTACAAATGATTCTTTAAAACAGGCTACCTCCACAGCATTTTCTTTCAGCGTGATTCCTCCAACTGGGCATTTTGCAAGCTCCTCCATCATTTTCGTAATGCCTTTCGCATTGAAAGCTTGCCTGGCATCATTGTCAAATTTTTCGAGATAGGTTGATAAGTATGCTTGCGCATTTTTATTTGCGACTTTCTCCAATTTGTCAAAACGAGTGCTTAATTTAATTTGCTCTGGTTCACGTATTTTTCCATATACTGTTTCCTTGTGCAGATATCCTCTCGGTGTAAGTGTGCTTTGTATAGGTTTGTCGCCTGCTTTGTGTTTGTATGAATTCTTATTCACAATAGCAACTCGCTTCCCTGATTTAAATGAAACGAGGATGTTGGCAACTGCAGCTTCAACCATGGATTCAGGGAAGGGACATTGACTTTCAACATATTCTTTTACTCCCAGCAAATCGCTACTTATTAAAGTATCACGTTTATTTAGATCAGACTTTGCTTCAACAATCTGGTTGAGGTTGTTCAATCTTTGAATGGTACTTTGCCTGGTAGATGCAATAACAAGCGCATCTATCGCATGGTGGCGGTGATCATCCCTTTTGCTCCAGCCTTCAATTCGCTTAATGCGTTGTCCATTCTCTCCCACCTCAACTGAGGCCAATGCTGCTGCATCATATCGATCCCAATTTAATTTTTGGTTGATCTGGTCATAGCCCCAATGATGCCGTTGATAGTCAGTGACGCTTCCTGAAGTGGCAAAGACATCGCGACAAACATCTTTTAAAATGGATTTTATTTCTTTGGCTATGTATTGCGTTTCATTTAGTTGCCTGTTAATAAAGTCCTCAGGAATATCCTTAGCAGCCATCATCAGTCGATTAAACTTGGCCTTTGTGATTTTCCCTGATTTGAAGTGTTGGGTTACGAGTTCAACATAAGATTGATGTGCTTCAGCCCCTTGCCCTAACATGAAGTCAAAGGCAGTCATCTGGTTTTTGTCAATATTCGTTTGCCTTGGACACAGCACTTTGTTTTGAAATGAATCATCAAAAACCCTACTACGGGGTATAATATGGTCTACATCATAAGTTCCATTGTAAAGGTTTGATAAAGTAATTGGGTTCGAGTAACTCCCATTCACTGTTGGATGATAGGGTGACATTTCACCAAATTCCTCCCATAGTTTATATCGCTCAATGTCGTTTTTAGAAACCCTCGACATTCCAAGTTCCTCCCTGAGGCGTTTTTCAATTTCTTTGTGTCGTTTGTCTGAATCATTGTTCCGTTTAAAAGTCCTTTCCCTTTGTTCAGCATTTTGGGTGAGTTCGCGTGCCAGCTCAACTCGGATCTCGTGTGGCCGACCAAACTCCGGATGTTCAAGTATTGCATTGACCAGGTTTATCGTATGGTTCAGAATCTTTTCCACAACGGGATTTCTAAGGCTTCCTTTTTTTAAAATCTGTAGTTGTTCTGCAAGTTCCCTGGCCTCATTCTCTGACTTTGTCATTGAATTGGAGTGATTGTAGCCTGCCATGAAGCATGCTTTGTCGTAGATTCTGCCCATTTGCTGATAGGGAAGGATTTTTCGGATTGCTCTTGCACTCAGACCGGCATAGCCGGCCTTATGGAAATCGAGGGCTGCTAATGCTTTCGCCTGTTTTTCGCTCAATCCGTATTTGTTAACCAAAGTATTGTGCAGCACGATGGGGTCATCAACAGAATATAGTAAATGCCACAACTCATATAAAGGTTGTTTCTCAAATTCCGGATCTATGGTAAGGGCCGGGATAATCTCTCCTGTTTCTTTATCAATTGCTGTTTCCTTTTGGGAATTAACTCTCAGGCTAAACCTCAATAGATCATTATTTTCGATTCCTGTTTTTTCAAATACCTTAATCAAGGATGAAAGTGTTCTGTTTCCTTCAAGGTCTTTTTTTAGATTCCATCCATAATGGTCATACTGTGCTTTATATCCGAATAATTCGAGTGCTTCTTTCTTACTTATTTTTTCTCGCTGTGCTACCTTATTATATAATAGCAACTTTTCGTCAATTGATAATTCTCTTTGACGTGATTTGTCGAAATTGGGATCGGGTTCAAGTCCTTTAAATGCTTTAAAACTAATTATTTTAATATTGTTGATATCTTGCCATAGTTTAAATACCTGGAATAGGGGCGAACTTTTAGGTGAACATTTGTGATGTTCCTCAAATTGACATTCAGAAACAAGCGCTTTTTGCGATTTTAGTCGACGTTGGTAATAGATGATGCGATTCCTGATGTGTTCATACAAATCATTTGTTAAAATCTCTGGATAGAATTCCTTTTGTTTCGCCCAGATTGCATCAAATTCATTCATGTAACTCGCACGCAGAAATATGTTTTCCTTGACTCTGAAATGTTTGTCTTCATTCAAAGCCATAAAGAAGAACTGACCAATGGTAATCCCATTTTTTGCAAGAATGGCTTCACGGTCAGCTATTAGGTCGAGGTAGCCTTTCTTTATAACTTTAAGGGGTTTATTGTCATTTGAATCTTGTTCAACAACTTTTTTTTGGGATTTCTCTGCCCCTTGTTCTTCTTCATTGTTTGCTTTGCGATTACTCTTATAGCCCCTTTTCTGGTTGAGCATATAAAAAAGACGTCCAATTTCCTCAAGCGTTATCTGTTCGGTTACTGCTTTGGCTCGCAACCCATAGAGTGCCAGGGCATCCAGTTCAAACAAACTTGCTGAAGCTTGCATCCCGGCTTTTGTGAGCGCGCTGTTGAGTTGGTCCTTTCTCATTTTGTACCGTTGATTATGCCTACGGGCACCACGTTTCATCCTACGGTTTGCATTTGTTGTCTGCTCGTTTCCACGGGTAAATTCGTTGTTCTCATCGGTTGATAAAGGAATTATTCTTGATCCCATACCTACGATGCGATTGTTTTTGTTGTCTTCGCACAATTCTATGTATGCCCAACCAATGGAGGCAACGCCAATATCCAGACCAAGAACTTTTTTCATTTTATTTTCTATGTTTACTTGACAAATATAATAAATGTGTTTATATTTGCAATACAATTTGAAAGCTAATCACAATAAGGATTTTTCCGTTGTGAAAACATTCAAAGCGGCCCGGTATCCCCGGGTCGTTTTTTTTTGGTTCAGCTGATTAATTGACCCCCCACAATCCCCCCTTTCACCCTGAATTTTTCCCATATTTGCCGAAATATGCTTTCAGGAGCATGTTTTGCGAATTTATTTTGCGGAAAAATTATTCATCATGAGAAAAACAATCCTCCTTTTCGCAATGGCCATCCTATGGCTGACACAAAGTCCTGCAAAGGCTGCCAATGAGCAACTGACCCAAACCATACGTGGTACTGTGGTCGACAAAATTAACCATGCCACGCTCCCCGGGGCCAATGTCATTATACTGAACTCTCAGCCGCTTGTCGGCACTGTCACGGATGTGAATGGCCGCTTCCGCCTGGAAAAGGTGGCATTGGGCAGGGTGTCACTCAAAATTTCTTTCCTGGGTTATCAGGATGTTGTCCTGACAAACCTGAATTTAAATACGGGGAAAGAAGTGGTGCTGGAGGTCGAAATGGAGGAGCTGGTGATCACCCAAAAAGTGGTGGAGATCAAAGCCAAAGCCGACAAAAGTGCTACGAACAACGAGATGACTACGGTCAGCTCCCGCGGTTTTTCGGTGGAAGAAACCCAGCGTTATGCCGGCTCTCTGAATGACGTCGCCCGCATGGCCTCCAACTTCGCCGGGATGAGCGGAGCCAATGATGCCCGCAATGACATTGTCATCCGTGGAAATTCTCCCACAGGCCTCAGCTGGCGTCTGGAAGGCGTGGAGATTCCCAATCCCAACCATTTTGGTGCTTCCTCTTCAACCGGTGGCCCTGTTTGTATGATCAACAACAACCTCCTGGCGAATTCTGATTTCCTCACCGGTGCTTTTCCTTCTGAATATGGCAATGCCACTTCCGGCGTCTTCGACCTGAAGTTGCGCAATGGCAACAATGAAAAACATGAATTCCTTGGCCAGATCGGCTTCAACGGCTTCGAACTGGGTGCTGAAGGCCCGATACAGAAAAGCAAAGGCTCTTCTTACCTGGTGAATTACCGCTATTCTACCTTGTCGGTGATGAAGGCCATGGGCTTTGACTTCGGCACTGGCACAGGCATCCCTTTCTACCAGGATGGCTCCTTCAAAATCAACCTGCCTTCGACGAAAATCGGGAGTTTCTCTGTCTTTGGCCTGGGTGGTAAAAGCGATATCAAAATATGGGATAGTGAAAAAGACACTACGAAAACCCAGGTGGATTTCTATGGAGGCGAAGGATTTGACCTTACGAATGGCTCAGAGATGTTTACCGGCGGGCTCACCCACACCCTCATCTTTAACAAAAATATTTACACAAGGCTCATCCTTTCTGCTTCACGCCACAATTTCAAAACCAGCATGGACTCCCTGGTGCCCCATACAGTGGAGAAGATTGCCTATTACCGCAACGACTTTACAGAGAATATGCTGACAGCCAGCTTTATCTACAACCAGAAGTTCTCTTCCAGGATGAATCTGAAAGCTGGCGTCACTGCTAGGAATGAGGATTTTGACCTGCAGGAGTCGGTGTTCTTTGCTGAGGATCAGGCGATGCGCACCACCACAGCTTTCGTTGGAAAGGCCATGTTGTACCAGGCTTATGCCCAGCTTCAATATAAATTCAGCGAGAACCTGAAACTGGATGGGGGATTGCATACCCAGCGCTATTCTGTCAACAATGCCGGTTCTTTCGAGCCACGCCTGGGCATGAAATGGGAATATGCCAACAACCGTGCTTTTAGCATTGGCTATGGAATGCACAGCCAGATCCTTCCGGCAACGATCTATTTCCGCCAGACCCGCATGCCCGATGGCAGCTACAAGAAACTCAACGAAGACTTGCCCATGCTGGAGAGCCAGCACCTGGTCCTGGGCCACGACTGGAACCTCAACGAAAACCTCAGGTTAAAGACAGAAGCCTATGGTCAATACCTGCAACATGCCGGTGTCAATGGAGGTCAAAATGATTATTATTCCCTGCTGAATGAAGGTGCCAGCTTTGGATATGGCACACCTGATACCTTGAAAAGTACAGGCACCGGATATAACTATGGACTGGAGTTAACACTGGAGCACTTTTTAAACAAAGGCTTATACTACCTGGCCACGGTCTCTCTGTTTGATTCAAAATACAAAGGCAGCGATGACAAGATCAGGAATACGGCTTTCAATACCAATTATGTCGTTAACCTCTTGCTTGGCAAGGAATTCGCCCTGGGAAAAGCTTCCGGTAATAGCAAGAAAGCCCTGAATTACCTGGGTTTCGACATCAAAACTACCTGGGCCGGTGGTCAGCGTTATGTAGACTTTATCACAGTTAAGAATCCTGAGGATCCTTTTTATCACCGGGAGTTGTTGAAGGACAATGCCTACGAAAAACGTTATGGCGACTATTTGCGCACCGATCTGAAGATCTCTTTCCGCAGGAACGGGAAAAAGATCACCCAGGAATTCGCCATCGACATCCAGAATCTCTTTGATCAGAAAAACATGTATAGTGAACAATTCAACCGTCAAACCGGCGAGAAGACCAATGTTTACCAGATGGGACGACTGATAATTCCGCAATACCGCATCAATTTCTAAAAACAGGAATCACAAATTACCGGGAATTAAAAAGCCTGCCAGTGTCATAGGATGCTGGCAGGCTTTTTACTATAAATGAATTTAATTGACGATAAACTTCTTCACATCCTGCACCTTACCTCCGCTGAGCCTGGCCAGGTATGTTCCTTTTGCATAATTGCCGGTGTTGATCTCCATGCTGTAATTGCCGGTTTTCAAAGTTTCATGAGCGACAATTGCGATTTGTTTCCCGTTGATGTCCATGATGACAAGTCGATAGCTGCCAGCATCTTTTACCTGGAATACAAGCTGGATTTTGCCTGTTGAGGAAGGGTTAGGATAAATCGAGCTGATGCCATTGCGGCTAGGGTTCTGTCCGGGCACTTCGTTGATACCGACAGGCATATAACCGTGTGGGCCTGGCATTGTTGGGGTGATGCCATGACAAACACTGCATTCTATGAGTTTTCCTGCAAAGCCTTGCAGGGTAATGTTTTGAAGGTTGTCATTGGCCTGGTTGGTAGGCGTGATGGCGTGGGGGGAGCCATGACAGGCGCTGCAATACAAGCCCCCATGTCCTTTGGATTCGCGGAACAATTTGTTGGGTTCTTCGCTGTGGTTTGCATCGTGACAGCCTGAGGCGCCGCAGGAAGGCTCGTTCAGCCAGGGCTGACGGCCGGCATCGATGGAGCTGTACATCGTGTTCATGGAGCCGTGACAATCTGTGCAGGTATAGCCCTGTGCATGCATGACATCTCTGAAACACTGGGTGTTGGGGCCGGGGTGACATTTATAGCAATCCGATGTGAGGTTACGGTGTTTGTGGTGAATTGCCCTTGAGAAAATCGGGGCACCACTGCCACCACCTGTACCCATGGCATTGTCAGCGTGACAACTGGCGCAAAAAACTGGGCCATTGGAGTTGAAACCCGGGGTGTTTTCATGCTCATCAAGGATGTCCTGTTCGCTGCTGTGGCAGCCGGAGCTGACACAATTGATTTCATTTGAGACCGGGATTACATTCTGAGTTTCGGCAAGGAGGTTGTTGTTGACATCGAAGGCCTTCATCAGGGCAAGCTGGTAAGGATGTTCGTTGATAAGGTCAGTGTCAGGATAGGGGGTGATTGGAATACCCTTCATCTGAAAATGGTTGTCAACAGTATCCATAAACCCGCTGAGACCGGCACCTGTGAGTCCGATGTTGGGCGCCGGGCTGACCCCGAAAAGTTGGTTTACATAGGTCCAGAAGTTGGTTTTGCCATCAGAATAAGTGTTGCCGGGAACCTCATAAGAAACCTTGTAATCGCTGGTTAATACCTGGGGATAGGTATTGGCATCTCCTTTTTTGATGACCTGTACCATCAGGTTGTTGTAGGGAGGCAGGATAGCCATCTTGCTGAAGTTTTTGTTGGCACAATGCATGCCAAGGTCGTTCCAACCCAGGATGACATAGGCCGGAATAGGTACCGCGGCAAAAAGGATAGGGAAGACGACAATCAGTGAAACAATGAGTAATTTTTTCTTCATTGGGAGGGGATTTAGACTTGTTTTTTCAAAGCTACAACTTTAAATATGTGTAGTGTATGTGGTTTGAGTTATAAAGAATGATTCTAATCTGCTGTTGGTGATGGTTTATTTGTACCTTTAAGGGAAGTATCACAATCGTTTCTTTGCCCAGGCAATGACTACAACAAAAAGTATTAACCCGGCTGTTTTTATAGTTGTATTGCTGTTGTTTTGTATGGCATATCCTTCTGTATCACAAGTCGTTATCAATGAGGTTTGTACACACAATGGCTTTGTCCTGACAGATGAGGACAATGATGAATCTGATTGGTTTGAATTGTACAACAAAAGTGCTTTTCCTGTTTCCTTGCTGGATTTTTTCGTAACCGATGCCGGTCATGATGAATGGTATTTCCCGGATACAAGCATTTCCCCGGGTCAATATGTCGTAGTGTTTGCCTCAGGAAAAGGCAGGCATGAGAAAAGCCTGCATACTTCCTTCAGGCTTTCAAAGGAAGGTGACAAGCTCAGCCTTTTCAATGTGGCCGGGAAAAAACTCGATGAAATTGTTTTCGGATATTTACAGCTAAATCATACAGCAGGACGTTTTCCGGACGGGGATGTTTCCGCAGTCCACATTTTCAACATGCCAACACCCGGGGCCGGTAACAATGCTTCTGCTGCGTATTCCGGGTATGCGGATGAGCCTGTTTTTTTGCATCAGGGTGGCTTTTACCAGGGTAATCCTACATTGGCTATCACGGTCGACAAAAGTATTGCAGCCATACATTACACACTTGATGGAAGCCTGCCTTCTGATACTTCCCTGCTTTACACCGAAGCCCTTGAATTGTCCAAAACCAGCATCATCAGGGCCAGGGCCTTTAGTTTAGATCCCATGGTACTGCCTTCCGAAATTATCACGAATACTTACATCCTGAACTATGTCCCTGCTCTTCCGGTCATTTCTATTGCTACAGAGCCCGGCAATCTTTGGGACTGGAATCACGGGATTTATGTGATGGGGCCCAATGCAGATTCTGTCTATCCCTATCTGGGGGCCAACTTCTGGCAGGATTGGGAAGTGCCGGCACATTTCGAGTTTTTCGAGACCGATGGAAAACTTGCCTTTAAACAGGATGCCGGTTTGTCCATCAATGGTGGATCAGTTTCCCGAACACGCCCGCAGCAGTCATTCCGGATTACCGCCAGGAACCGCTATGGCCGTAAAGACCTCGACCATCGCATCTTTGAAGAGAAGACCATCGACAAATTCAAATGTCTCGTACTCAGGAATTCCTCCGGTGACTTCAACAAAACCCACTTCCGAGATGGTTCCCTCCACAAACTGATGTTAAAGAACAAGCTCGACATAGATTTGCTGTGTTACCGCCCTGCTGTGATCTACCTCAACGGGGAATATTGGGGAATCCTGAACATCAGGGAAAGGTTCAGCAAATATTACCTGCAGGAAAACTACCATGTCGATCCTGATAATGTGGATTTGCTGGAAGAGGATTCTACGGTAATTGAGGGCGACTTCAAAGAATTTAATGCGATGTATGATTTCGTTACCCAGCATGACATGGGAATGGCTCAGAATTATGCCATCGCCGACAGCCTCATCGATCTCCCGAGTTTCTGCGATTATTTCATTGCCGAGACCTTTCTATCCAACATCGATTGGCCTTATAACAACATCAAATACTGGAGAGTACGGGCGGCAGGGAGCAAATGGCGGTATCTCCTGATGGACCTCGACATCTCACTTGGAAATTATGGCTGGGCACCTGCCGGCATGGATGTGCTGGGCCGCATCCTCGGGCCCTTTGGCGACAAATGCAAACATGTGCAGATATTTCGCAGTTTGCTTATGAACAAGACTTTTCGCGAGTATTTCATCAACCGTTATGCCGACCTGGTGAATACAGTCTTTAGTACAGAAACAATGTTAAACCACATTACAGGTGTGAAAGCTGTCCTTGAGGCAGATATGCCCCGGCATTTTGAGAAATGGGGCAGTGACATGGCCGCTTGGAACATTGAAATAAACAAAGTGGTAGTGCCGTATATCGAGGCCAGACCTGCATATGCATTGCAGTTTGTACAAGATACTTTCCACCTGGTAAAGGAAGTGTCAATTAGCCTGGATGTCTGGCCTCCCGGCGCTGGCTCCGTTAAAATAAACACCATTCAACCCTGGCCCCTTCCATGGACAGGGACCTATTTTGATGGTGTGCCAGTGCAGCTTACTGCCATGCCCAATCCGGGATTCCGGTTTGTGCAATGGCAGGCCTCAGCCCCGGGAATTAAGGAGTCTGAGCGGATCACACAAAATCTGAATGTCGATACCAACACACTTTTTACTGCCTATTTCAACTTAACAGCCAGGGCTGAGGAGATTACAGTATTTCCCAACCCGGCCGGCAATGTGCTGAATCTGGGTTTCGTAGCGGATAAAGACGGGCATGGAAGATTGTGTTTGTACAATGTTTATGGACAGGAAGTGCAGGCGATTGAAACCAATTATACCAGCGGACCCAATTACAGGACAATTGAAACCACGTCCCTCACTCCGGGACTATATTATCTTCACATAAAAACCCAAAACGGGGATAAATCGGCTAAGCTTATGATTAGTCATTGAGTGGAATTTATACATAATAAAATGTATTGTATATGAATATGTTTTCGAAAACCTCAATTGTTGTTTGTTTTTTCCTATTCATGGGGAACCTTGTTTTGTGTCAGAATATTGTAGGAAAAGGAGGCTTATACATCTTTCCACATTTTGAAAAGGAAATGATTGGTAATCCGAATATTGCTGGATTAGGCTATGGATATTTGGGTGCGATCGAAATAAAAGCATTTAAGAAAATGACGATTCAGGTGGATTATACGCAATCCTTTCTGAAATACAAGGTGAAGCGGGCACCAACCTGGCCTAGTACCAGTTATAATTACCAGGAATCGATTTTTATTGCAGAGTTCCGGTATTATCCCAAGGCTGCCTTTGTAAAATGGTATTTTGGCTTTAATGCCGCCGTTTACACCTCAAAAGAAATTGGCGATAATTTAAATACTGGATGGAAAGATAGCGGATATAAATATGGATTGAGTTCAGGCTATGTTTTTAATGTGACGCCAAAGTTTGATTTTGAACCCAATCTGACCATTTGGTCTGACCTGGGAAGGTATCCTTCCTTGGGTGAACTCTTGGGTTATCCCAGGTTACAATTTGGATTTAGCGTGAATTATAAATTTTGAGATAATCATTAGGCAAAAAGCCTGTTCATCATTGTTATGCCTTTTAGGGTTGCGTCCCTAGCGGGCATACGCGTCAACTTAACATAATGCATTGAATGACTGTTGGTTGTAATTGAGTCTTTTTCGGTTGTCATAAGTACAGTATTTTGCCAAGGCATCTTC
>Ga0247840_10009248_pt1 | contig 12818 bp, 10 predicted proteins | sample LaCruzMarch2015__FD_192404 | JGI IMG/M metagenome (GOLD analysis project Ga0247840, IMG submission 192404) | Freshwater microbial communities from meromictic Lake La Cruz, Castile-La Mancha, Spain - LaCruzMarch2015_17m | ecosystem: Environmental > Aquatic > Freshwater > Lake | place: Spain...
ATCGGAGAAGGCATTGCGCGACGCGCTGGCCGGAATTCTGGAAAAAAACTTCGGCGTACAGGTGCTCAACGTCAACGAATACGACGATCAAGGAACCGTGTTCGGTCGACCCGACCAGATTGAACTGGATGTCATTATCCAAAACGGTCTGCTGTTGATTTGCGAACTGAAGTCGTCCATCGACAAAGCCGGGATGTACATCTTTGAGCGCAAAGCCCGGTTTTACGAACAGCGCCACCAGCGCACCGCCAACCGCTTGATCGTGATCTCGCCGATGATCGATGCCCGCGCGCGCCAGGTGGCGGAGCGCCTGGGGATCGAGACCTACGGCGACTCATTGGAGGTGCAAGCATTATAAGGGGCCTTGATCAAGGTTCCGGCCACTTGGGCTCGCGGGGTGCGTAGTCAGGCCATCCTGGCCTGACACCATCAGGGCTGGAAGCCCTGACTACGCACGCCGGTGGCCGGGATTACGATCAAGGCGGTGATCCGTAGGGTCCGCTGCGCGGACCGACGATCGTGCAGGTCGCGAGACCGGCGGGCTGATGGCCACCCCGATTGCCCCGGCCAGCCGCGACAAACCGCTATGCAGCCGCACCTCACCCGCGTTAACATAGTCAGTTGTTTAATAACTGAACAAATAGCGCGAACCGCTGACCTCGGCCATGCCCGCCACTGACAGGGTAGGGCGGTAGCGTGCCCAAACCTGTTTGAGTGCCGCCCACAAGCCGCCTCGCGTCCCAGCGACCCCCGCTCCAACTGAGGTAAAAGCCGCGAATAACCATCCCGACTGTCCGCGCCTGCAAGATCCTCAGGGCTTTTATAGCCGTCGGACGTGATAGCCGGACGTAGGGGCGGGTTTTAAACCCGCCCCTAGACGAGTATCTGTCCCGGTATCAGGTCCGCAGGTGCCTGTCGTGCGGATGTAGGGGCGACTTCAGTCGCCCCCACACCTTCGTGTCCCCGAAGCGGGTGTCCGCTGAATCCTTTCACAATCTCCCAGCGCTTCGGCACGAGGGCAGGAGGGGAACCAGGGCAAGCTGCCGATCCGACGAGGATTGCTGAATGACGATGACGCATCTTTATGAGCACGACATTCATGCCTGGACACAACAGACCGCGGAGCTGCTCCGGCAACGCCGATTCCAGGAGTTGGACATCGAGCATTTGGTCGAGGAGCTGGAAACCATGGGGCGTCGTGATCGCCAGGAGTTGGTCAGTCGGCTGAAAATTCTGCTGGCGCATCTGCTCCAATGGCAATACCAGCGGGCGCATCGGTCCAGTTCCTGGCGAGGTTCTATCCTGGAGCAAAGACTGCGCATACGCGACCTGCTCCAGGACGCTCCGAGCCTCAAGCCGCTGCTCGCAGAGGCTGCCGCGACCGCATATGGCGATGGCGCAAAATTGGCGAGCAAGGAAACCGGATTGTCGCTGGCGCACTTCCCCGAGACGCTGCCTTACGCGCTGGATCCCCTGTTGGAGGACGATTGGTTGCCTGACGAGGCCTGGCCGAGATGAACACCCAATCCCTAAAAGACACGATCAGACGTGAGCTGCCGGAAATCATGCGGACGGATCCGGATTTTCGCGGCTACATACTGGAGTTAACCCGCCAGGAATACGCCGGGCGGGCGGCCACGGAAGACCGGTTCTACGATCTCCTGGCGGAATTGCGCCGCGACCGGGAAGAAGGTGTCCGCAAGTGGGATGAACAAAACCGCAAGTGGGACGAGCATCAAGCAGAGCAGCGCGAAGAATTCAAGCGGATTCACGAGGAGATCATGGCCCAGGCGCAGCGGCATGACCGCAGCATCGGCGCGCTGGGATCGCGCTGGGGCCTGCAATCGGAGAAGGCATTCCGCGACGCGCTGGCCGGAATTCTGGAAAAGAACTTCGGCGTACAGGTGCTCAACGTCAACGAATACGACGATCAGGGCACCGTGTTCGGGCGCCCCGACCAGATCGAGTTGGACGTCATTATCCAAAACGGTCTGCTGTTGATTTGCGAACTGAAGTCGTCCATCGACAAAGCCGGGATGTACATCTTTGAGCGCAAAGCCCGGTTTTACGAGCAGCGCCACCAGCGCACCGCCAACCGCCTGATCGTGATCTCGCCGATGATCGACGCCCGGGCGCGCCAGGTGGCGGAGCGCCTGGGGATCGAGACCTACGGCGACTCGCTGGAGGTGCAAGCGTTATGAGGCGATCACCGCCGGCTTGTCGAAGGAGTAACGGGCGTCGGCCTCGATTACCGGAACATGAAAGTCCTCTCGATCCCTGTCGCAATTGTCAGTGCGCGAGGCTGCGTAGTCAGGGCTTCCAGCCCTGACTGTTCCCGTCCCGACGCCCAAGGCACTTTCACGGTAACGGCCATGGAAGGAACATCAAGCCCCCCGGAAGATGAAAGTCCCCCGTGGGAGCGGCGTCCCGCCGCGATGGGGCCGGGCGCATAACCCGACCGTTCGGGGTGACCGCGGCATCCATCGCGGCGGGACGCCGCTCCCACGGAGTCGCTGCGCGACTTTCACGGTAATGGCCATGGCGCCCGGCGCCACCCCGGAACAGGAAAGTCCTATCGACCGCTGTCGCGACTGCCGGCGTGCGACGTTGCGTAGCCAGGGCTTCCAGCCCTGACCGTTCCAGTCCCGACGCCGTTAGGCCAGGATGGCCTGACGACGCACTTTTACGGTAAAGCCCCAACCTCCAATTGCGGACAGGCCGTCGCTGGCCAAAACGACGATGAGGTCCCGAGCCTCCTTGCCGAAGGTGAGATCAAAAAATATGGCTAAATCATTGTCGGAGCTCATCCGCGACGGCAAGGATAGCGCCACTGAATTCAAGTGCGGCGATTTCCGCAATGAGAGCCTTGCCAAAGAAATCGTCGCCTTCTCCAACATGTCGGGCGGCAGTATTCTGATCGGTATCGAGGATGACGGTACCATCAGCGGCGCACCGGCCCATGACCTTGAGGAGCGGGTGATCAACATCTGCCGCAATCTGGTCGAACCCTCGGTGATTCCTGATATCTACGCGCATGTCACAGCTTCCGGGGCAAAGGTTTTGGAAGTGCGCATCCCCAAGGGCACCTTCAAGCCCTACCAGATCAAGAACACCCGTCGTTTCTATGTCCGCATCGGTTCAGTCTCCATCGAGCCCAGCACACAGGAGTTGGTTCGCCTCCTGCAATCCGGTGGCGTCTATCATTTCGAGGTGACATCCCTGCCGGGCACCACCCTGGCGGATATCGACCTGCTGCGCGTGCGCACCTACTGCGAGCACTATCGCACGCTCGAATTCGATGCAACCGGAGTGGAACGGCTCTTGACCAACTGGCAGTTGATTGACGCCCAAGGGCAGTGCACCGTGACGGGTGCGCTGTTTTTCGGTAAGTCCATCGCCCGCCTCCTGCCCCAGGCCGGCATACAACTCTTCCGCTTTGCCGGCTGCGACCGGACCGGCAGACTGCTCGACCAACGGGACCTGGTCGACCCGGTTCATGAGGCCATTGCAGCGGCGGTTAACTTCGTTCAGGTTCATTCGGCCGTCAGGTCCGTCTTTCCAGCCGACTCCACGCGACGTATCGATATCCACGACTATGACCTTTTTGCGGCCCGCGAACTGATTGTGAACGCTTGTTGTCACCGCGACTGGTCGGTCGACGGTCAAAAAATCCGCGTCTCGCTGTTCGATGACCGGCTGGAGATCTTTTCTCCGGGAGCCTTACCCAACAGCTTGTCGCTGGCAAATGCGCTGGCCGGCGTTTCGTATTACCGAAACCCCAACATCGCTCAACTCTGCAAAGACTATGAACTGGCGGAAAAGGCGGGCCGGGGTCTGCAGAAAATCTTTAAGACATTTCGCGAGCGCCACCTTCCGCCACCAGATGTCATTGATGATCCAACATTTTTCCAGGTGATCCTGTGGAAAAATCAGTCGCACAGCGGGCCTTAGATCACCCTCTGCCTAAGAACTAAGAACTAATAGAAGCCTTGATCATCGGCTCAAAGGTGGACAAGCGCTAGCCTAGTCCACCGAATCCGGCCCGCCGCTGCCGCTGGTGGGCTACAATGCCGCTTGGCCGGAACGATGTGATCAGGGCTAGTACCCCATTCCAACTTAAGTTGCGCCGTCATTCCGGCAGGATGCCGGAATCCAGTGCCACGGATGGTAACACTCAGCGAGTATGTATCTGCAAGATAAGCTGGAACGCCCTACTAGGTCGCCCTTCAGGGGGAAAGCCGCCACGCGACCGGGTTGCCGCCCGAAAGTGCGACCCAGTGCGGAACTGGATTCTAACCCGCGCAGACCCCGCGCCCGACCATCCGAGCCGTCACCCGCCACAATGTCCCTGAAACGCAACGTCACCGCCAATTATCTCGGCCAAGGCTGGCGGGCCTTGATGGGGTTGGCATTCATCCCCCTGTACATTCGGTATCTCGGCATCGAATCCTACGGCTTGATCGGCATCTTCGCCATCCTGCAAGCCTGGCTCGGCCTGCTCGATCTGGGGATGCGCCCGGCCCTGGGGCGCGAGATGGCCCGGTTCACCGGCGGGGCGCACAACGCCCAGTCGATCCGCGACCTGTTGCGCAGTGTCGAGGTGATCGGCTTCACCCTCGCCGCCGCCGTTGCCCTCGGCATCTGGGCCGCCTCCGGCTGGTTGGCCTCCGACTGGCTGGCAGCGAAGAGCCTGCCCGTGGAGGTTGTCGCCCAAGCCTTTGCCGTGATGGGCGTGGTGACCGCCCTACAATTTATCGAAAGCATTTATGTCAGCAGCATCGTCGGTCTACAGCGCCAGGTGCTGCAAAACGTCGTAAGCAGCCTGATGGCGACGGCGCGGGGCTTAGGTGCGGTTGGTGTCCTGCTCTGGGTCTCTCCCACCATCGAGGCATTTTTTATCTGGCAGGGCTTGATCTCCCTGACCACCGTCGTCTTATTTTCAACCGTTGTCTATCGGTCCCTACCCGCCGCTCCAGTCCCAGCCCGCTTCTCCAAGGCAGCGCTGATGGGTATTTGGCGCTTCGCTGGCGGCATGATGAGCATTACAATTATGAATTTGCTGCTCACCCAGACCGACAAAATTCTGCTGTCGCGGCTGTTGCCCCTGGATGCCTTCGCGCACTACGCCTTGGCGGGTGTAGTCGCCGGTGCGTTGTATATGCTGGTAGGCCCGATTACCGCTGCGTTTTATCCGCGCTTTACCGAACTGGCGACGCAGGGTGACGACACTGCATTGCGGAAGGTTTACCACCAGGGATCTCAGTTGGTCACTGTATTGATGGGTTCGGCAGCCGTGGTGCTGATCCTGTTTGGCGATCGGGCGTTGCTGCTATGGACCGCAGACCCGGTACTGACCGCACAGGTGGCGCCGCTGATGGCAGTGCTGGCCTTCGGAACCCTATTCAACGGCCTGATGTGGATGCCCTATCAGATGCAACTCGCTCATGGCTGGACCGGCTTGGCGATAAAAACCAACATGGTTGCCGTTGCAATTCTGGTGCCTGCCATTCTTTTGGTGGTGCCGAAATATGGAGCCATTGGAGCAGCGTGGGTCTGGGTGACGTTGAATGCCGGGTATCTGGTGTTTGTCATCTATTTCATGCACCAGCGATTGCTAACGACAGAAAAATGGCGCTGGTATCGTCAGGATATCTTCTTTCCACTGGCAGGCGCAACAGGAGCGGCCATGTTTTGCCGCTGGGCTGCGCCTGTCGATCCGGGTAAGCTCGGTGAACTTTCAATACTCTTGATAAGTTCCATTTGCACTCTCATCGTGGCGACTCTTGGAGCCACTATGTTACGTCATCAGTTCAACCCCTATGTGCCGTTCAGGGCCAAGTTCGCCGCCTCGAGAATTCAATCATGATGTTAACCAAACAATGCGCAGCTATCCCAAAGGTCAGCATCGGAATGCCGGTATACAATGGGGAAAAGTATATTCGTGAGGCGTTAGACTCATTGCTGTCTCAAGCGTTTTCCGACTTTGAGTTGATTATCTCGGACAATGCCTCGATTGATGGAACTGAAGCGATTTGCCTTGAATATGCCGTCCGTGATCCTCGTATCCGCTACATCCGGCAGACTGAAAACCGAGGGTTATTCATGAACTTCCAGGTAGTGCTCGACGCAGGCGTTGGCGAGTATTTCATGTGGGCTGCGGCGGATGATCTCTGGGATGAGCAATGGATCGCGACTCTGTTGCCAATATCAGTGAAATATCAATGTTTAGCCTATGGGTTTGTTGAGGCTATAGACGAATATGGAAATACTATACCTCACACGGCGAATGGCCGAAGATTTGAGTTCATCGGCAATCGTGCGATGAGAAAGCTCAAGTACTTTATGCTGCCTGGATCATCAGGTAAAGCAAACCCCATCTATGGTATTGCGCCCATATCGTATCTAAGAACAAACAGTATTTTGGGTGTGCAATCCGCAGAGTTTGGGGGCGACATGATTTTTTTGTTTTCCATATTGAACGACATCGAAATTCGTCACGGCGACGGGATTCACTTCAAGAGAATTCATGGGGAGTGTGCCGGAGGTGGTCTATCCTCGTCGCTTGATAGGTCCTTGGGAAAGAAATTCGCAGCATTTTTTGGCGGGGCAATCCGAGGTGGGATGCTGGGTCAATGCATTGATCGCAGCACTAAGTTCGAGTCTGCATTTCTGCTGCTTATTTACCCGGCGTGCGTTCTTCGGATATTGCTAACGGGCCTTAGTCGAAAACTCGGCCACCGCGCGATCTACGCAGTCGTCGGTCCGCACTGCAGACCTACAGGTCACGGTTCTCTCGTACGGCGTGAGGCGTCAACTGATCGACCGATCGACTGATCCGGCTGTATTCGCTTTTCAGAAATCCCTGATAGAGGCCCTTCATGCTTAGAGCCCTGATTCGCTCCAGGATCGACCGAAACCCCAACCTAGCGCTCTTTCTCCGCAATATCCGGGACTTGCTTGATCGCCGAGATTCCCCACGGGCGACGCCGTGGGGGTTCAAACTGAGTGGGCACGCCGCCATGGCGGAGGGAGTCTTTGAGCCGGAGGAGACCCGTCTCGTTCGTGATCTGTTGCAGGATGTCGACATCCTGGTCAATGTGGGAGCGAATATCGGCTACTACTGTTGTCACGCGCTGAGCCTCGGAAAGCCAGTGATCGCGGTAGAACCGATCACGCGCAACCTTCACTACTTACTTCAGAACATCCGTATTAATGGCTGGGCCGAACAAAGCGAGGTCTACCCGGTCGCCCTCGGCTCCGCGTCTGGGATCCTGGAGATGTGGGGGGGCGGTACCGGTGCCTCACTCATCAAGGGTTGGGCCTCCATCCCAGAGAACTATGTGACCCAGGTGCCCGTCCTAACGCTTGACCGCGTGTTGGGTGACAGCCTGCGCAGCAAGCGGGCTCTAATCCTGGTCGACATTGAGGGCGCGGAGTGGATGATGCTCCAAGGCGCTGCCGCGACCTTAAAGAATGACCCGCGCCCAGTCTGGATGATCGAAATTTCGGCCACCGACCATCAGCCACAAGGCACGCCACTGAACCCACATTTCGCGGCGACCTTCAATCAGTTTTTCGCTTCTGGCTATCGAGCTTGGACAGTCGATGCAGCCGCACAAGAATGGCTTCGGGAGGACGTCGAGGCTGTAATCCGGGGTCGGAAAGTCCCGAGCACACATAACTTTCTGTTTCGTTGATGCGCTCAAGGTTCCGCTCTGGCGTTAATCCTGATGTTTCGGAGACGGAAAGCTGCCAAAACGGGAGCCGCCATCATGGGTAAATCAACGCTTATCGAACTTCACTGGTTCCTCGCCAGCCAGTTCGGTCTGGATCCGTTGCGGTTCATCCTTTCGCTGCGGGGTCTTCCGCGCTTCATTCGGGACTGGTGGCAGTTCCTGCGCGTGCACGGTGGTCTACCGGGTTTTGTGCCCTGTCTGCACGACCGCTTTGAAGAGGGCGGCACCAAGAGTGAATATTTATGGTCGGACCCGGCCGGGGCGCGCTGGATTCACGACGCCAATCCGCAGCGGCATGTTGATGTCGGCTCGCGGGTCGACGGATTTGTTGCTCACGTGGCCAGTTTTCGTGAGATCGAAGTCTTCGATGTGCGTCCCGTAACATCCCGAATTCCGGGCATCCGTTTCCGTCAAGCAGATCTGATGGATATGGTCTCGTTGTCGACCGATGGTGCTGAGGGGTACTGTGATTCTCTCCCCTGTCTTCACGCCATTGAGCATTTCGGGCAGGGTCGCTATGGCGACCCGATCGACCCACGCGGCTACGAACAGGGTCTCGCGAACATGGCGGTTTTACTCAAGCCCGGGGGGGACGTTATACCTATCCGCGCCGATCGGACGCGAGCGCGTCGAGTTCAACGCAAATTGGGTGTTCGATCCAGCCAACATCCTCAGGCTTGCCGACGCGCGAGGGTTACGGCTGGATCGTTTCTTTGTGGTCAGCGCGTGTACTGGTCTACGCGAGATTCACGACTCCGAGCGGAGTGAATCGGTCACCGCCCTCGCCGGCGAGCACTATAATCTCTGCATTTTCGTTTTTACTCGAACCTGAATCAGCGCAAGAACTAAAACACGATTACTTTCGATGCCCAGCCGTTAGACAAGTTCCTTTGCGAATGAAGATTAATTTTGCGCGGCCATCTATCTTCCATCCAACGCAGCCCGTTTGCGCTTTGGCGCGGTCATGAAACCTTGGAGATACCCCGGTGGCCGAAGCATTGCCGTGCTCAAAAAGCGGGCTGAGCAGAAACGGATGGCCGCGAATAGGCCGATCGTTATGAGATTTCCGGATATTTCCTATGCGCCACGAGCCGCATCACCGCCGCAATCAGGGGATTTTGCGTCGGTTTGTTGGCCCCCCGCAATCGCTACCGAAACCCTCGCCGCCGAGGTCCTGTGCGAGCCGGCGCCGCAGGTCGGCAAAGGCATATTCGGTGCGCTTCGTGGTCGAATACCGGCGCGGCGGCGCGTGCTCCAGATGCGCGCCGTAGATCCAGGTGATGGCGGTCGCCGCCATGCAGAAATTCAGATGATTGGTCACGGCATCGGGATTGCGGGTTTGCGTCTCGGCACTGCCGATCTCCTGCTTGATCTCGCGAAATCCGGCTTCAATTTTCCAGCGCGCGCCATCATATTCAATCATCTGCGCGACGGAGAGGTCCAGATCGGTGGTGACCAAGGCGACCCATTGGGTGGTGCGGAAGACCCACACCACGTGCACCCGGCACCGCAGGGTCTTGAGCATCACCACGCGGTCGGCCGCCATGACCGTGCGCAACTTGCCATAGAGGTTCACGGTATACGCCTGCGCACTCGGCCGCAACGTGGTGGCCAACGACTCCGCGTTGCCCAAGCGCTCCCCATAGGTGCGCGGACGCCCGCCGCGCCCGGGCGTGGGGGTCGGCAGATCATACAGTGCGGCATTGGTGCGCAGGCGCGACAGCAACTGCGCGCGCGGTCCCAACGCCTGCCGTAACGGCTTGAACAACCCCTCGTTCCCGAACCAACTGTCGCACACCACCAGCACCGGGACCGTGGCGAAGACCGCGCCGATCCGCTCGATCAGCGCGACCGCCTGGGCCAACTTGGTCTGAAAACGCAGGGCGTCGCCGCGCACGCGAATGCAGTGAGCGCGCAGCGTGATCCGGCGCAAAGAGAACGCGAAGGCCAACGGCACGCCACTCCACCGGCCGTGAATCACCTTCAGCAGAACCACGGTCACGATGGTCTGCGCCCAGGGATACCGACTCTGGTTGGCCTTGGCCGCGTGGTCAAAGGTGGTCTGGCAGCCAAACACCTTGCGCCCCGTCTTCAGGTTGAGCGAATCATCCAGCGCCATGAGCAAGCGCCCCGCGGTCAGTGGGTCGGGGATGGCCCGCCACAGCATCTCCCAGACCCGCGTCCAGGGCAATTTCACCGACGCCATGAACGTGTAGTACCGCGACTGGGCGATCACCACGCCAAACAACGTGGCAATCGCCCGCAGCAGGTTGGAGGTGCGCGAGGCGGTGATTGGCACCAGGATCGCCTGGAGCGTCAGGATGAACCAGCGACTGCGCCGCTGGCCATGCGCGGTCGCCGGAAAGAGGGCTTGGAACTGCACGGCAAGAGCGGGTAAGATCGACATGGAATGCGGGCTCGTTTAGTTTTTAATCAATGGTTTAGTCACCCTCGATTATACGCTGAATGGAGTCCGCATTCACCGTTAAGTCACTGAAATATCATCGCAATAGGCTGCTATTCGGCGCCATGCACGCATCCGTCGAGCGGCTGATAAGTATATTAGCTACCAATATAAAAAATCGATACGTGACGCTTTTTCACGTCGCATATTGTGTATTTCTCATGCTAACGCCGAATCAGAAGTAGGAAACTTCAGTGATGAAGAAAGATGCGCCTGTGGTCATTGTCCGGCTAAAGGGGGGCTTGGGCAATCAGATGTTCCAGTACGCCACTGGGAGGCGTTTGGCGTTGGCCGCCGGGCTCGAGTTGAAGCTGGATGCTTGTTCGGGGTTTCGGCGCGATCGCGTATATAGTCGGGAATTCCTGCTGGATCAATTCCACATTGAGGGTGGGCTAGCAGACCGGTACGAGTCCTTTTGCGACCTGTTCGGGGATGTCCGTCGGCGTTTCCACGCCCGGCGCGGCGTAGGGAACCCGGAGCGCCTGGATTACTTTTACGTCCAGGAGAAGGATCCCCACGGCTTTGAGCCTTGGTTGCAGGACTTCGCCCCCAAAGGAACGGTGTATCTGGACGGCCAATGGATGTCGCCGCGTTATTTCGAGGGGATGGAGGCGCGGTTCCGGCGGGAGTTCCGCGGCCGTTTACCCCTGTCGGCGGAAGCGGAGGAGGAGGCGCGGGCGATCCGCGCGGCGGCGAATCCGGTGTGTCTGGGGATTCGGATGTATGAGGAGGTGAACGAGGAGAACCGCCGGATCATGGAGGCGCATGGCGTTATTCCCCGGCCCGACTTTTTTACGCGGGCACTGGCGCTGCTTTCCAGCCGTTTTGGGAGGTTGGATTTGTTTGTGTTTGCCCTGAATCCCGACTGGATCCGGGAAAACATGCCGCTTCCCCAGGGGGCGAGGATCATTTCGCCCAAGCGCGAGAATGCGCGGGCTTATGAGGATTTGACCTTGATGCGTCTGTGTCGGCATTATGTGATTTCGTACAGCAGTTACTACTGGTGGGGGGCGTATTTGTCGGAGAATCTTTCGGACAAGGTGGTGGTGGCGCCGGATTTGGGTTGTATCAACGCGAACATGATTCCGGGGGATTGGATGCGGATTACCTCGGGCGGGGAGGCATCATGAGCGGGCCAGGATTTTTCCAACATTACGGGGCGATAGTTGAATCGGAACGGATTGGGGATGGCAGCCGGATTTGGGCTTTTTCGCACGTCTTGCCGGGTGCCAGGATTGGCCGCGATTGCAACATCTGCGACCATGTTTTTATTGAGAACGATGTGTTGATTGGCGACCGGGTCACGGTGAAAAGCGGGGTGCAGCTTTGGGACGGGGTCGAGCTTGAGGACGATGTGTTCATCGGGCCGAATGCGACCTTCACGAACGATAAATTCCCACGGAGCAAGCGCTATTTGGCCGAGTATCCGCGGACCATCGTCCGCCGGGGCGCCACCGTGGGGGCCAACGCCACCGTGTTGCCAGGCATTTGCATTGGTACGAACGCCATGGTCGGCGCCGGGGCGGTGGTCACCGGCGATGTACCGCCGAACGCTGTGGTGGTGGGCAATCCGGCCCGCATCACCGGATACAACGCGGGATTGGTTGCGGCGGGGCGGATCGCCGCCGTCGAGGGGGGGCGGCCCGCGGCGCTGGCCTCGTCGATCCCGGGAGTGTCCCTATGGCGGGGCAAGACCATCCGCGATCTCCGCGGCAATCTGAGCGCCAATGAATTGGCGGAGACCCTGCCGTTTCCGGTGCGCCGTTATTTCCTGGTTTTCGATGTGCCGTCCAAGGAGGTCCGTGGCGAGCACGCCCATCGGGAGTGCCGGCAATTCCTTGTCTGCGTCAAGGGTTCCTGCCACGTGGTGTTGGACGACACGGAACGCGTCGAGGAATACGTTCTAGATCGCCCCGACACGGGGCTTTTGTTGCCGCCGATGGTGTGGGGGGTACAGTACAAATTTTCCCCGGACGCCGTATTGCTAGTGCTGGCCTCGCACGCCTACGATGCCGCCGACTACATTCGCGAATACAGCCAGTTCGGCGAACTGAAGAAGACTTGAAGCCTTACGCCCGGTGAGGGCTGCGGCGCTGTGACGATTGCTCTCGGGTCGACATCCTGGATGTCCTAGCGGGCGTCGTCCGTCTCGATCCCCGGCCTTGATCATCGTTTCGGCCGTAGGGTTGACAAGCGACGACGCAATCCACTGAATGCCGCGCCGTCGCAGGTGAACTGCGCTGCGCTTGTCCACCCTACGAGGCCGCTTGGCCGGAACCGTGATCAAGGCGCGATCCCCGCCTGCGGGTGCTTGCCAATCCGGTGAACTAGTACCGCAGGATGAAAGTCCTAATATCTTTTGTGAAGAATACTTTATAACACTTTCATCTTCCAGACCTGTTCAGGTTTTTGCGATGCCCCTGCTTTGTCCTGCCCCTGTCCCCGTCACTGATCAATATGAAAAAAATTCCAGAGAACCAATGATTTGTCCAGATATAGCGCCCTAATAAGTTATCCGGATTGAGTATTGCTATACACCGGCTGCGTATTTCGTCTCAGGCAATAAGAAAAACGATTTTATTCGATCTTTATTCTCTTGAAGGGATCTCAATGCCGAC
>Ga0247840_10009253_pt1 | contig 12811 bp, 7 predicted proteins | sample LaCruzMarch2015__FD_192404 | JGI IMG/M metagenome (GOLD analysis project Ga0247840, IMG submission 192404) | Freshwater microbial communities from meromictic Lake La Cruz, Castile-La Mancha, Spain - LaCruzMarch2015_17m | ecosystem: Environmental > Aquatic > Freshwater > Lake | place: Spain...
TTAATAATAATAATGAACTAACGATAATTAAAGGTGATAATTTGAAATTTAATTCATGTTTTTTATTTTTATTTAAAAGAAATATTCTATTATTCGATTTCACTTTTAATAAATCATATCTAAAATTATAATTAAGTCTTTTAATTAAGTTATCGTGATTCATTTGAATCTTTTTAAGTTCATTTAATTTCATATCAATTACATCTAATTTATCGATGTAATCGTCATAATTTTCATTTTCATTCAAAATCATTATTATTTTTAATTAAGAATTAAATTTTATATAATTCAAATTTTACAACTTGAAAAAGTCTTTCTATGAAGTCTATGAATTCCATAAGTCTTTATCGCTTCTCTATGTTTAAGTGTCGCATATCCCATATTATGATGTAAGTCATATTTAGCGAGTTCTTTATCTTCTTTTACTAATCTAAGGATTTCATTATCATGATAATCTTTTGCAACTATTGAAGCGGCTGCAACATTTAAATAAGTATTATCTGCTTTTGGAACGCATTTATAAGAAATCATATAATCTTCATCAGAATCTAAAGGAATTATTGGTTTAAAATGAATACCATCAATAATTGCATCAGTAAATTTAACTCCTTTCTTCATAACCTCATATAAAGCCAAATGCATTGCTCGAATTGATGCCTCAAGAATATTAATTTCATCAATTACTTCAGGTTTAACAATTCCAATTCCATAAGCAATAGCATTAGTTTTTATATATGATGCAAGAAAACTCCTTTTTTTAAATGAAAGCTTTTTAGAATCTTTTATTTGAAGATAGATGTCATCAGGAAAAACTTCTGGTAAAATTACAGCACAAGCAACCACATCTCCAAATAGAGTTCCTCGACCTACTTCATCAACTCCGATAGTTGTTACTGATGATTTAATAAGTGACATTTGAATAATAATTATAATAATAATTATATAAATATTAAATCATTTTTTATTAGTAATAAATGAATATCTTAATACTTAATTATTATTTTTCAAGTTTATTGATATTTATAAGAACTATTACAGATCTAAATATGATCACTAGTGATATATTAGATTTAAGTTTATATTTATCAAAATTAGCATTATTTCTGATCACCACTATTTATAATATCGATTTTTCAACATATTTCATTACAAATACCACAAGTAATAATGAGATTTCAAATGTTCTCACTTATAATAATTATGATTATTCAATAAATGCAATACTTTTTTTATATCAAGGCAATTTAGAGTTTGTATATCATCATTCATTAAGTATTGTTTGTATAAGTGCATGTCAATATTATAATTATCATCAAATAGCATTATTCATATTACTGTTATTTAATTTATCGAGTCCTTATTTGTCAATTGCTAAGATTTTTAGAATGAATAAAAATAAAATGATTGCCAATCTTAATTTCATTTTATTCACAATCATGTTTTTTATTTGCAGAATTTTAACTTTTTCATATATTCTTTATATAGGTCTATATGATTTTAATAATTCCTATGATATAAATGATTCTTATTATTTACTTATGATTATTAATAGCTGTGCTTTTTTAATTTTACAATTACAAATGACATGGATGCATAAAATTATTATGATAATAAAAAATGAGTTTAAGATTTTAAAATAATAGTATAATTAGCTAATTGTGGGATGGATAATACCGATAATAATGATGATATCTTATTATATCAATTTAATAAAATATTATTGGAGAAAAGAAATGAAATTATTGAAATTGCAAATAGCAAGAAAAGAGAAAATAAAAAAATGACTGATGTTAATAAATTAGATCGAGATACAAACGATACTATCTCTCGAATTAAGATTGAAAATGAAAAGAAAATTAAGAGTTCAGCACGATATAAGAAAAAGGAAGCAATATAAATATATGACTTCGTCTGCAACTATTGCAGCTATTGCGACTCTCAATGAACTCAGAAAAAGACCTTTAGTTAAGCAAAGGTCTCCTGAGTGGTTTAAATTAAGAGAGGATAAATTGACAGCCAGTGATTTATATGACGCTATTAAAAATCCTTTAAGTCTTGCTAAAAAGAAATTGAAGGGGATGACATTTAATTCATCTGCAATTCCTGCTTTAAAATGGGGTTGTATGTATGAACCAATGGCAACCCGTATTTATTCAACTATGAATAAAAAAGAAGTTTTTGAATTCGGATTGATTATAAATGAAGACATTAAACATTTCGGTGCATCTCCTGATGGAATTACAGAAGATGGCGTAATGATTGAAATTAAATGTCCTTTTTCGAGAAAGATAATTGATGGTGATATTCCTGAGAAGTATTATTATCAAATTCAGGGACAATTGGCGGTTTGTAATTTAAAAGATTGTGATTATATTGAATGTGAATTTATTGAATTTGCTAATTATGATGAATATTTAGCGAATGTTCAAGAATATGATGAAACTGATATGAGTTTTAAACATGGAATTATTGCAGAGGTAAAAGTAAAGAATGAGTTTAAATATGAATATTCGACTAATAATCAGACAGCTAAAAATAATCTTGATGAAATGAATAAATTTTTATCTGAAGGTTATAATAGACTCATTTATTGGAAATTGAAATTAATTAATATCCAAAAAGTTGTTTTTGATGAAAACAAATGGAAAAATGAAATAACTGATAAGATTGAAAATTTTAATAAGATTTATATGAAAGAAAAAGAATTGAGCAAACCTATTAATCTCTTTGTTGATGATGATGATTAATTATTTTTTTATTAATATTCAACAATAAAAGCTCTTGAATAATTAATGGTTTGAAATACTGGATCATATTGAATGGTAGTTCCAGAATTCCAAAAATGAATTGTCGTATTTGCTGCAACTGCTGCTGAAATAGTTCCACTTAATATCTTACCATTCACATTTAATAAAACTAATGGTGATGGAGTAACTGAATTTGCCAAAGTTCCGGTTATTCCTGTTTTAAGTTCAAATATTTCAATTTCAATAACAGTTCCTGCGGGTATTTCAACTCTTGATTTTAATAAGATATCTAATCGAACTGTGGTTGTTGAACCTGAAACAGTGGGATTTAAGGTATAATTGCCCATTATTCGCGTTAATCGATCTCTGGCTAGTCGTTCATAATCATATTTAAAGGTGTTATAAGCTGGATTTACCTTATTAATTTCATATAAAACTTTAGGATCTGTATATTTAGCACCTGATTTCATTAAATGTAAATTTTTAGCATATATATTACTTTCATTTATAAATAAACCGGCGTCTTCACCTGATCCACCAAGATAAATTGATTTATTATTGAAATTGAAATTTGCAAGAACTTTTTCTCTATTAGATGTCATTATATTTAAATTATTGACACCATTAGTACCTGTATGTGTTGGATATATATTAAAATTACCATTATTAACAGTTAAATCGATACAATTACTTGCATTTGTCTTATCACAAAATCTAAATAATTTATCTGTATCAGTTCTTATTGTCATTCCAGAAATAACATCAATATTTCTTAATAATTCCATTGATAAATTAGGAGTTACACCAAATTTATAATTATAAAGTTTTTCATTAATTGTATTATTATCAATTTTAAAATTAATATAATTCTTCATAGCATTATCATAATTTGAAACATTAGAATCGATTAAATTTATTTTAGGATCTGTTAATAATTTATAATTATTGAGATTAGATGATATAACATTAACATTTGATTGAACTGTTGCTGTTGTTAAATTAAATTTAGAATCTATTTCTTTTGCCTTTATATCTATTGCTGAAATACTACCTGTAATATTATCATTAATATAATTCGCTGTTTTCTTAAAATTGAAATTAGTTAATTTTTTATTTTCATCATACGCATTATAAAAATAAGATAGTAAAACAAATGCTATTATTAAAACTATTAAAAGAATTATTAGAATTATAGTAATCAATATTCCGCCCATTATACTATTATAAAGTTAGATTAAATATCAATTACCTTTACTTCCGCTTCGCTTATCATCGCTTCGCTTGTTTTAACTTCTTCGTTTTCTTCTTCACCTTCACTACTCACATCGCTTCCGCCATATTGTTCTCCATTATCTTCTTCATCCTCATCAATCTCATCTTCCTCTTCGTTTTCCTCTTCCATTTCTTCCTCTTCGTCTTCATCCTCATTAATTTCATCTTCCTCTTCCTCTTCCTCTTCGTCTTCATCCTCATCAATTTCATCTTCTTCTTCCATCTCTTCTTCTTCTGCTCCGCCTTTTTTATTTGTCTTTATTTCTTTCATAATTTCTTTAGCTTCTTCAATAGAATTACTATTATAAATATCTTGTAAATTTTTTATTGTAAAATAATTAAATAATTTTAATGATGGATATTTATTAGCAATTGCTATTTTAAAATCATCTTTTGTTTTAGGTATCTTTACTGGAGTTTTTGCAGGTGTCTTAGAAGGAGTCTTAGAATGAGTCTTTAAAGATGTTAAATATTCTTTAGCTTCTTTAAGTGTTTTTAATTTTAATATCATTAATAATTCTTTAGCTGTTTTCTTTGGTTTCTTATATCCCGTTAATGAAGGAAATTTAATTGAAACTTCTTCAATCAATTCATCAACAGATTTATCTTTTGATTCTTGTTCCTCTTGTTCTGATTCATCAATTTCTTTAATTTCAGCTTCTTCTTTAATAATAACTTTCTTTTTCTTCTTTTCCTTAACTTCTTCATTAATAGTTATAGGTAATTTTTTAATTTCATAATTATTCATAGTCGCTGCCGCAATTTCTTCTTCATGTTCTTCAAAAGGAATATCAGTATGTTCGCAATTATATCTGATTTGAACTCCCATTCCCTCAAACTCTTGATTTAATAACTTAAATGTATAAGGGGTTTCAATTATATTTATTTGAGTATTACCACAAAGATTACAATAAGCATCTTTAATCTTATTATTATAAACTGGAATTGTTCCACAATTATTACAAACTCGCCATCTATATTTATCTGATCGTTCCATCATACTCTCTTTTATAAATCTTGATATACCATGACTGATTAAACTATCTCTTTCCATCTCACCAATACGCAAACCGCCAGCATTTCGACGACCTCCAGTCGGTTGTCTCGTTAATTGCATAACAGGACCTATACCACGAGCATTTATTTTCTCAGCAACCATATGTTTTAAACGGAAATAATAAGTGGGACCAATAAAAATCTCAGTATTCATTTGTTTTCCAGTTTGTCCATTATATAAAATCTCATTTCCATGTTTATGATATTTATTATTTTCTAATTGACTATAAATTTTTTCATAATCAAAATTAATATAAACTGTCCCATCTCCTAATAATCCTTGTAAGCAACATAACTTTGAATAAACACATTCTACTAAATGTCCAATTGTCATTCGTGATGGTATAGCATGTGGATTAACTATTAAATCAGGTCGAATACCATCTTTAGTGAATGGCATCTGTTCCTCTGGTAAAATCATACCAATAACACCTTTCTGACCGTGACGAGAGCAATGTTTATCGCCAAATTCAGGAATCTTTATTTTCATTAATCGCACTTTCCAAACCTTAATATCTTCTTGTGGTTTGCTATCTTTATGAACCTTATTTATATATCCATAATAAGTATCATCACTTGTCACTGATTGATCGATATAAAGGGTTACTTTTTCTTTTTCAATTAATAAACCTCTTTTGATTTCTCTTAAAGTCTCTTTGATTAAAATCTTACCTATGATAATTGCTTTTTGTCCTTTAGGAATATAAGAACCTTCTTTTATACAACCATCATCATCTAATAAATCATAACGAGCATTTTTAAGTTTCAAATCAAAATCTTGAAAGTTCTTTCCTGATTTCTCTGCATCTTCTCTTAATTTCTCTTTAAATTTTAATGGATTCGCAAAAACAACTCTTTCATAATCATTAATCTTCTTAGTGCTATCAGAAATAGTTTTATAATAAGATAAATGAAATAACCCTCTTTCTATTGATTGTCTATTTATAATTAAACTATCTTCTTGATTAAATCCAGTATATGTCATAATTGCAACTATGAGATTTGCACCATTTGCCATCATATCACTACCTGTAAATTGTGAATGTCGAGTATTTACAATCGCTTTTTGTGGATAATGTTGAATAAATCCAAAGGTATCAAAACGTTTATTAAAATTTGAGGCATAAATACCAATAGCTTGTTTAGTCTGAGCTGCATGAAAAACATTTCGAGCAGCTGCATTATGATTACTCATTGGGATATTTGCAGAAACTACACTAAGCATCATAGATGGATTTATTTCAAGATGTGTATGAAATTCACTCACATCTCCTTGTGTCATTGCTATAAAACATCCATCACTCTCTTGAGGATCAATATATTCAATCATAGCTCCGCCAGATTCCAATAATTCAAGGATTTCTTCTTCAGATTTTCCTTTAAATACCTCAAGAGTCTGTGGATTTACATATTCATCTTTATAATAAATTTCTTCATTTCTTTGTTTTTCTTTATAATTATTATATTTACCTATAATTAAATCAAACCAATTATTATATTTATTATTAAAAATCTGTGTTTGTCCTTTATTTAGGATTATTAGAGGTCTTACCGCTCGACCAACATCAACATAAATTCGAATCTCATTCATCGTATTATTCCATAAAACAGATGTTAGGATATTTATTAAAGCATTTCTTCGATATGCTCTCAATATTCGCATTATTCTAATAGGATCATTTGTTATACCATACCAAGAATTATTAATAAAAATTTTACAAATATTTCTATTTAATTTAAGATTATAAAATTCAATTGGAATTACTCCAATATCTAATAAACATTGGCGAATAAATTCTGGATTAGTTCCTGCAGTTACTTTAGTTATAAATGCAAGATTTTTTAAATAACCGACCGCTTCACCATCAGGTGTCTCATAAGGACACATAATCCCCCATTGGTGTGGGTGAAGTTTATGTGGTGCGGTTACCTTAATAGTTCTGTCAATTGGCATATTTACTCGTCGCAAATGAGATAAGAAACCAATATAACTGATACGTGATAAATCTTGAACTTTTGCCAAATCAGGATCTTCATCTGTCTCTAATCCCCATCGACCTTTAAGTGATTTCGCGAAGGTATTGGCAATTAGAACGACTGGAATTAGACGATAAATATTATCTTTAGTAATAAAACCGCTATATTCATCTTTATTTTTCCAAGCATTATAATAATAGAAATTATCCATAGTGTCTCTGATTGTCTTTCGCAATCGCTTATAAGCCTCTTGAAATAATTCGGCTAATAAGAAACCACTTGTATAAATTCGTTTATTATAATAATTATCTCTATCACTTTCTCTTTGAATACCAAAAGAAATATTTATGAAATCTTTGACTAAATAACCTAAATATTTACCCTTGTTTTCAAAAAGACTAATATTTGGTAAGATGTCTGCCGCAAATAAATATTTAACATAATCTAAAGTTTGATATTTAGTTCTAAATTTAATATAATTCAAAGCTTCTTCTTGTGTATAAATATAAATCTTTTCTTTATCAAAATCTCTTATATAATAATTATTATAAACTGATGGTCTTATGAAATTTTCAAAATAACTTGTTTCTATTGGATGATTATCAGCCCCAAAAATGGTTTCATAAATCTCTTTATCGCTCTCAATTCCTAAAGCTCGAAATAAGATAAATAATGGAATTTTTCCTTCAATTGATGGAAGACTCACATAAATAGCTCCTTTATGATTACTAAACTTTTCAGTAACATCATCATCGGTTTTAACTAAATAGAATTCAATCATTCGTGGAATTAAAACAGATTCTCCAGTCTCACCAGAACATTTAATCTTACCCTTAAAACTGAAATCGTCATCATCTTTGAGACGTCCAACAATTAAACGATTATTTGTTTCAGTCTCTTGAGCTATTATAACCTTTTCTTTGCCATCAATGATAAAATAACCACCGCCATCATAAATACATTCACCTAATCGTTGAAGAACTTTCTTTCCATTATTATTCAAAATGCAAATATCAGAATGAAGCATAATAGGAATACTGCCAATTGCAACTTTTTCGATTATTTTTGAATAAACATCACCATCTCTATTAGTTATTTCAATTAAAACATCAGTATATATATGAGATTCATAAGTAATACTCTTCAATCGTGCATCATTTGGAGTAATAATCTTTTGAACTCCATTTTCAATTGTGATAGGATGATCAATATAAATTAAATCAGAATTTTTACCACCAATATAGACATCTACTTGCATATTTAAGGATGTTTTATCATCTTCGAATTTAATCATAGTAATAGGATTCTCAGCTTTTATAATCTTTGGAATGTGATTTTTAATCAATTCTCGATAACTGTCTAAATGATGATTAGTAAAAGGATATTTATGGTCTTTAAAATGTAAATCGATTATATCCCAATCATTCATATTAATTATTATTACTATCTTATTATTATACTTATTGAAAATAAAAAATTATTATTTATTTCCTACATTGGCTATCTTTATCAGAACAAAAAACATAATCTTCTTCCATTCCTATTTCAATTGGTTTTCCTCCTTTTCCATCTCTTCCACCACCAACTAAATCATTAAAATTTGCATCATTAATATTCATATTTAATCTTTGACCATTTCTTATCTCTTCATTCATATAATTTCTAAATTCTGAACTTGTCGTCTCATAAAATGAATTTGCATAAATAACAATTGATCCATTTCCATCGTTTAAGATTAAATTAAAAGGTTCTCTTTTACATTCATCACAATTACCTACAAGTGTCTTAACTCCATTCGGAAGTTTGAGATTTTGCGATTTCTTATTATTATCACTTGCAACATATTCAATAACAATTCCTGTAGTAGTGATTGAAACATTTTCAGTATTCGGAATTGGATTTCTATTTAAGAAATATAGAATTTGACCACTATATCTATCATAAGTATAAATAAAACCACTTCTATTAATAGTCATCGCAAAACGATTATTAAATGAAAATATTGATTTATCAGCTGGAATTATATCTCCCAATTTTAAGACATTGCGACTTGAAATTAATTTACGTCCCCATGGATGATATATAAATCGATCAGGTCGTTGATTTTCATCAAAAATATAAAGAGACATTACGATTTCAGGTATTCCTGGATAAGTCTTATTTAAAAGTGATAATTCCTTTATTATATTTCTGCTATAATCTTTAGAATAATGATTTAATTTAATGCCATCTCGATCACCATCATTTAAATTTGCCTCATAACCCTTTTTTATATAACTATTGAGAATTGAAATGATTAAATCAACTGGTGAAGAATAATCCGCAATTTTCTTTGATTCTTCACTATCACCTATATTATTATCTCCTCGTGAAATCTTATCACTAATTTCAATATATTTATTTAAACTTTCGCCAATTTCTTTTGTAGCAAACTTTTTAAGAAATTCTGGTAAATCAAGATTTTTTTCAATATCTCTGATATTCCTTTTATATCCCTTTGTTTGTGCTAAACATTTACTTGGAACATAAGGCGATTTCTTAATAGCCTCTTCATTATTTTGATTCATATCATCGGTAAAAGTGGTTGTTAAACGTGTTAAATCCTCTCCATAATCAGAAATACAACCACCTTCTAAACATAAATGTTGAAGGTCTTCATAAAATGTGAAGGTTTTAGCATCAGCCATTTGATAAATTCTAAGTAAAAGACGTATAATTCGATCATCAAGATTTTTATATCTTTTTTTGAGAGAATCATAAGTAACAATACTTGTTTTTTTGAAATTTAAGAAATTATTTTTAGTTAATAATGTATAAAAAAAGCTTATTGAATTAATGGCATCGCTGAAATTAGAAACATATTTATATTTATTGGTCAAATAAGGAACATAAATAATAACCTTTAAATTCCTTTTAAATTTAAATGAACTTGCTAAACTACTTCTTAAAACTTCCTGATCTCTGGGTAATTCTGCCAATCCTGAATTAAAAAAACTATTTAAATATGATAAGACCCCTAATTCACCTTTCAAATCTGGTGTTATAATCTCTGATCCGTATTTGAATTGAGTTTTATAAGGAGATTTGAATGTAGCACCTTCAAAAATACTGCTATCATAATCAAGTTTTCGTCCTTTTAAGATAAAAATTGGTGCAGGAATCTTAACAGGAACCCCTGATGAATTGCCTCTATTCAATCGTTGATAAATTGCGTCAATTGTTCCATTAATAAAACTATCGAGATTATAATCGGGAACATCTCTTTCGATATATAAAGACTGTTTAGGAATATGGATTTTATCGGTATTAAATTGTTTATTGGTGAAAAATAGACATTTCATAAAACTAATAAGACTACTATTTTGAAATTTTTCAATATGTATTTCTTTTTTATTTAAAACTCTTATGATTGCTATAAATCCAATAATTATTATAATGATTATTATAATTATCATCAATAATAAAAAAAACTTATTAATTATCATTCTTTCTCTATCTTATAAATCTAATATATTCACGGTAAAAGACATTCATTATAATAGTAATAATAACAATAATAACTATTACTATTTTGATATATTCATAATTAAAATCATCAACTATTTTTAATATCTCCGTATTTTGATTTAATTCAGGTATTTTATATAAAATATCTATATTTTTAACATTAATATTATATTTTTTATTTATATATTCAATAAACTTTGGCATAAATCCAAAATCATATGATTCTAATAAATTATACATCGCTTTCATATTAATTAAATAATAATCTGTATTTGTATTATTCAAAGGATAATCTATCTTTTTCATTAAATCATTTGTGTCAATTTCATTGGAATGTTTTAAAAATAATTTCCTATTATCAATACCTTTTATTATATCATAAAAATCATTTCCTGTTTTATTTTTATCCGTGCGAATAAATAAAAAATCTTTTATAAATAATAAATCTTTATCGTTATATATATCTATATATTTAAGAATATCTTTATTATTAAAAGTCTTTTTATATTCAATATTATTGATCTCATCATCTGTCTTATCATCATTATATTTAATATTTTGTTTAATTCTCTTTTTAAGACTAAAATAACTCGCTAAATAAGTATTAATATTATTTGTATGACTTAATGTATAAATTTTTTCCATAAATGTATTTTTCCTTTTATTTTTATTATTTTCGTTATAATTATTAATTAAGATTTTTAATAATAATCGCAATTTAGGAAATTGTTTTAAATAGTTTTCTTCTAAATTAACTGCATTTAACTTAATATATAATTCTAATTTTGGAATAATTTCAGGAACTATGGTAGATGTATAAATTAATTTATTATCTTTGATATATCTTTTTTCATTCTCAGTTATATCATTTAGAATAGTTTGAATAATATTACTATTTTCCTTATTTTCCTTAATATCAGCTAATTTAAATAATAAATTATAATTTTTTTCAGGTCTTTTAACTAAAATATCATTATCAATTCCTGTTTTATATCTATAAAAATCTACAAAACCTCTAAATAATTTAATAATTCTATCAGTAATTTGTTTTTTACCTTCATTATAATTTAACTTGAGTGCTTCTGCCAATTCACGATTAGATGATATATTTAAAATAACTCTGATTGTTAAATTTGCAGGAATATCTGTCAAATATGTGTCATAATCAAAATATTCATAAGTAAAATTAGCTAAATTACTAAATGAAGGATAAATTAATTCATCAAATTTTATTAATTTTTCATTATATAAATATTGTTTATTTCTAAATGAAACATTTTCATCTGGATAAATTAAAAGTGATTTCGCAGATTTTTCTATTATATCATCTGATGGTTGGTTATCATCATAATAAATATATGGTATTTTTAGTGATAAAATACTTGCTAAATATGATTTTCTTGCTTGTTCATTTAAATATGATAAATTAAATGAAAAATATAAATGTTCTGCTGTGATATTTATGCAATCTTTTTTTACATCATTTATTATACAAAAAGGATAATCAATAATTTTAATATATTTATCATTTAATAATGTTTGTGCAGTATTAATAAAATTTATATTTTTTAAACAATTATTTTTAATATATTCATCAGTATAATTAACAAAAGACAAATTATAATTAGTTATGAATAAATTTATATCATTTACATAAAAATTATTTGTATTACCTTCTTTAAAATTGATAATATTATCTATATTAGAATTTAAATATTTATTATGTATCAAATTATTATTTTTTAATTTAATTTTTAAATAATTTTGTGAATTATTATTATGAATAGAATACATCTTGTCATTATTGTAATTATTTAATATAAGATTTCTATATAATGATGAATTACTATCAAATATATTATCAATTGAAATAGTAGTATCTTCGATATAATATGGATAATTATAAGTTGTTGTATTATTATTATATGAATTAAATTTAAAGATATTTGCATTTAATTTTTTATAATCATTTTCATCTTTTAAAATATTAGACAATAAAACTCTAAATTTTTCATTATTTTTGTTTTCTTTTAATAAATCAAAACTTAATTTTATTATATAATTATTTTCTAATATTTTACCAGTATCTTTGATATATATATAATATTTAATTAATCCATCTATTAATTTTTCTATCTGTCTATTAATAGGTTGGCTTATAAAATTACTCCCCTTTTTATTAATATATCCTTCTATTCTATAATTTAATTTTAATTCTCTTGTAATATAATTATAATTATTTGCTTTAAATT
>Ga0247840_10009258_pt1 | contig 12805 bp, 6 predicted proteins | sample LaCruzMarch2015__FD_192404 | JGI IMG/M metagenome (GOLD analysis project Ga0247840, IMG submission 192404) | Freshwater microbial communities from meromictic Lake La Cruz, Castile-La Mancha, Spain - LaCruzMarch2015_17m | ecosystem: Environmental > Aquatic > Freshwater > Lake | place: Spain...
TGCCATCCACCGAAAACGTCCCTGCGGCACAACTCTGGCACGCGGTCGACGCCCCCTCCACAAAGAACTGCCCCGCGCCACAACACACAGCCGTGCCGGTCGGCGCGCATCTCAGTGAACTCCCCGCTGCACACGATCCCAAGCAGGCGGACGGGGTGGACCCAAACAGCTTGAGTTCGACGATGGACATTAGGTTGTTAATGGCTGACTGGGTGATAATGATTCTGTAGTAGGAAAATGATTTCCAATGCAGAAGTGCATTCCCATTGTAAAAGTGATCATACTGTGTTGACCAGCTCGATGTTTGTGTTGTTACTGATTCGATTTGCGTCCACGTAGTCCCGTCGTTTGATCCAGCTAAAACCCAGGCATACACTGCAGCATATCCGCTAAGAGGTGAGTTTACAGCGTATCCAGTCAACACGTTCGACCCTGTCGACTTCAGCTGCAGCCATTCGCCCCCCACGGCAACGCCATTTACAGTAGTCGAGCATTCTGGCACCGAATACGTGTTTCCAGCACCCTGGTACCGCCAATTAAGGTTGACGTAGCCAGTGGTAAGGCTTCGATCAAAGGCAGCATAAGCACCATGGGCTGCGTCCAACACCTGGCAGCTGGATGCAGTGTATGTCGTCCCTGATATCACGGCAGAGTTTGCAGACATCGCCGACGGGGGGAAGCGTGTGCCAAAGTAGTATCCAGCATTGGGGGTGCAGGTCGTCGCTCCAGCAGTAGACCAGGTGTTGTTTGGGCACGATTGGCAAATGCTCGCCACTGCCGAATACGTGTTGGCACCACATTGGATGCAGGTTCCTGTTGTTGCGTTGTGGTAGTACCCAGTCGAATTGCAGGTGCACAGTCCGTTTCCTCCGAATGAGGTGGCGTTTGCAGGGCACTGGAGGCATGTTGTTTGGCTGCCATCGGGTGAAAACGTCCCTGCAGCACAACTCTGACACGACGTCGACGCCCCCGAGACAAAGAACTGCCCAGCGTTGCAGGTTTTCGCAGCAAACGGACCAAACGCCAGGACCACAATCCCAGACCCCCCGGCACCGGAATTTCCGTTGGTAACACTGTCGTCGAAACCGCTGCCTCCGCCGCCTGAACCCGTGTTTGCCACACCAGAACCAGCGGTTGCAGTGCTTTTAGAACCAGCCCCGCCGCCACCGCTACCCCCACTGCCTGCGCTTCCTCCGCTTAGTGCAACGCCCCCTCCGCCACCGCCTGCATACAATGTGTTCACACCAGTGATGTTGCAGTAGGCCCCGTTTCCACCACTTCCTGCTGTACTCCCCGAGGATAGCACAACAGCTGCAGTACCAGCGCTTCCCGCTCCGCCGCCGCCCGGGCCAGCATAGCACTTGGGTTGATTACTGCATGTGTTTGCACCAGGATCAGAACTACCACCTCCAGCATACACGAAAACGCCAGACGGAGTGTTGGGACTAATAGTGCCTATACACGCCCCTGGGAACGCACCCCCACACCCTCCGCTGGCCAAGTAGACCACGGTGCTGCCATCCTTTATCCAGCTGTCGGAGCCAGGGTTTCCATCACCACCAGTGCCCGATTTCCCAGCCCCACCAGTGCCCACAGTAATGGTATATGTCCTCCCTGCCAAAAACGTATAGTAATCCCTATCGATCATTGCCCCCGCGCCCCCGCCGCCACTGTGTCTCACGCCTCCTCCTCCCCCGCCGCCAATGATGAGCACCCTGGCCTTTACATCCACTGGGAATACAATCGTATTTGTCCCCGACGTTGCCGTGAAGGCAAAGTACTGCTGCATAGATCCAGTTACAAACGAGGCGTTTGCTGCGATTCCACCGTTTACAATGGCAGCGCCAGGCAAAAAGTACCCCGAATTCGCCACGCACGACGTGGACCCAGGAGCGGAGCCCGAGTTGGAAATGCAGCTTGTGCAAGATGGTGTGCCAGCAGTCACTGAAAACGTGTTAACAGGGCAAAGTGCACAGGCAGTCGTGCTGCCATCTGCTGAAAACGTCCCCGCCGCGCAGGTCTGACACGCAGTCGATGTGCCGTCCACAAAGAACTGCCCCGCGCTGCAGCACACAGCCGTGCCGGTCGGTGAGCATCTGAGCGTTTGGCCGGTTGTACACGAGCCAGTGCACGGGATATTCATCATGTTCTGACTTTGTGAAATGTTACCCGCCAGAATCGACGCGTAAAACGCACTGATCTGCTGCATCTGGTACGCGCTCAGCGCCGAGCTCCAGATTGAAATCTCCATCATCCCCCACGGCGAGCAGCTGTCGAAAATTATTGACCTGCACATTCGTCCGTTGATTGCAAACTGGATTCCGCCCAGGCCACCCGCTCCGGCGGAAACATCGTAACCATTAAAATATGTCCTATCAGGAGCCGCATTTTGTGTGCATGCAATTAGCCAGTTGTTCGAATCGAATCCTGGTGGCAGTGAGCTGGCTTTCCACGTAGGGTCCAAAAGCACTCCTGCAGAACTGTCAGCTGTCAGCCCAATCAACCAATTATAAGCACTGTTTACAGAGGATTCAATGATTCTCTTCTGTATTGTCGGTGATGTGAACCGCTCCACTGTACAAAACGTGAATGTGCTTGGAATTGATGCCACTCCAAACTCCACGTAGTCCGCGTCTGGCTGTGTGACCCCGCTGCCCTGTGAGTTCATGATTCCTTTCCAGTAGCAAACATTCCCAGCGGCTCCATTACCAGTCTCACACGCAGGAGTAATCCCATACGACCCTACATTCGTGTGTGCAGGGGTGCCTGGGGCAAGGTTTGGGGATAAATCATTCCAGTTCCTGCCCACGTTGTCGAACGACTCGTATGTGAACCGTCTGTAGAGGTTGTTGGCCGCACCAGAAATATCGTAATACCCAGGATTTGGAATGCATGTCGACGCCCCTGTGCCAGACCGTGAATTGGCTGGGCACTGGCTGAGCTGGCCCTCGCTGAGTACCCACTTGCTGATGGACACGTAGCCGTCCCCGCCATTGCTGGATTGTACGATAAGGCGAAAGTATCTGGCATACGCCAACTTTGAAACAGAAAAGGTTTTGAACGACGCCGCCACCCAGCCGCTGACGCTGGTCCGTGCATCAACAGAGCTCCAAAGCACGCCATCATTGGAAACAGCCAACATGAAATTGCTGGGCATTCTCAATGGCAGGCTGAAATGGGCTTTGAGAGAGTACTGACCTAAGACGTGCAAACTTCCACACTGTAGTTGCAGCCACTCGCCATATACATTGGTGCCATCCACGACGGTGTACGCATTCTGTGAATACACTCCGCTGGCATAGTACAGCCCGGTAGACCACTCATCGGTTGCAGTGGTTAGACCCTGTGTGTTCTGCGGCAAGGAGGCTGCGTTAAAGCTCGAGGAAGCCGTAATGGCAAAGCTTTCGCCGTTCACAGTGCTAGTTGCTGCTGTCATAGGCACGGCTGGGAAGCGAATGGCGGATGAGCTCAAGAAATTCCCTGCCGTCGAAGCACATGTCACTGACCCCGCCGAAGCATTCGACCCAGCCGGACACGACACACACGCGCCAGTTCCGCCCACGAATACTTGGTTCTGACCACACGCGCTGCAGGCAGTTGAATCCGAAGTCATTCCAGCTGCACAGCCCTGACACGTGTTCACGGCATAACGAATCAAAACCAGCCCCGCCGCGCCATTCGCGCCATTGTTGGTCGCAGCGTTATTACCTGACCCGCCCCCGCCGCTTCCCGTATTGGCCGTTGTCGCTGTTGGATCAACCGTGCTTGTGCTAGCCCCGTTCCCACCGCCGCCTTTTCCGCCCACGCACACAGTGGTACTAGTATAAATCCCACCGCCACCGCCGCCGCCAATGTAATACAATCCACCGTTGTTCACAGCCCTGCTGGTGTAGGCGGCGCCAAATAGGGTTGCAAAATTATATGTCACCCCCCCCACTGTGACCGAGGCCAGCCCATCACCGCCAACTCCACACGCCGAGCTGGTTGATGATCCGCCAGCCGTCCCCACACCGCCACCGCCGCCAGCATTATACGTCCCGCCGGATGTTGTTCCCGCTCCACCCGCTTTTCCAGACACAAACTGCTGAATGCCAGTCGTCCCTGGGCTGATTCCACCGATGGTTGTGATATAGTTGGCAGCAGACACGGAACCAGCAGCAGGAGTGGTAGTTGTATGTGTAGACCCACCACCACCGCCACAACCGCCAGTTTGTCCATTTTTCAGCACATCCCAATTCACCCCGCCACCGCCGCCACCGCCTCCGCCTCCAACGGCAGTGAATATGGGTGGGCCACGAAGAAATGAAATCACGCTATTCCCCCCATTCAACCCCGCGTTATGAAACCCAGCGGCCTGCGTCATCCCCAACCCACCTGCGCCCACGGTCACATTGTACGACCCGTTCGCAAACACGTAGTTTGGATAAAAAACCAACGCCCCCGCGCCGCCACCGCCGGCCAAGTTGTTCCCACCGCCACCCCCGCCGCCGATGATGAGAACGTCAGCCGTTGTGTTGGCCAGGAACGTCAGATTCACGCTGCCTGCCACGAACGCGTGGACGCGGTACCCACTCAAGTTAGTTGTGATATCACCCCCCATGGCATTCTGCGAGGGCACAAACCCAGGAGCACACACACAGCTCGTTGCGCCAGGCGGAATGTACATCCAGGGATTGCTGCACACCACGTCGTTGAACGAGATCTCGGCAAGATACCACTGGTAGGTGCCAGCGTCGGACGTCACGCGCCAGTATGTTGCCATGATGGAGGTAGAGACATCAATGGTTTTGGTGTTCTCAGATGATAAATATGTCCTTGATGTTGTCACAGTCACAAAGCCAGACCCTGACGAATTGCTTGCTTCAATGAGAAATGGCCCCCGCCTGCCATGCCCGGAATCACCGTCGACCATATAAAGCTGTCGTGGAGAGACTGGCTGCCAATACTGAAAGGTCAATGTAAACACTTGGGGATTACCGCCTGTTTGTGGATTCCATATTGTGGTAATGTCTCCGTCTATGGCAGAGCTTAATCCATTGCATAAGGCACACCCAACACACGTGCTGACATACGTTGCAGACGTTTGACAATAAAAAGTCACCACTGGGATGGCGGACAATGCCAGTGGCTTCAGCGGCGACAGCGGGATGTTGCACACACTGGCAGATGTCCCAGACCCGTTGGCGCTCGAAAACCCAGCCGGACACGACTGACAGCTGGTCGACACGCCCTCCACAAAGTACTGCCCCGCCACGCAGCACACGGCACTGGCAGCCCCGGCAGCCGAGCAGCGCTTGGTGGTCCCAGCCCCACACGCGGGCGACGGGTCCGTGCAGGGGCTGATCTGGGCCTCGAACAGCTTCCACTCGTCGATCATAACACTCGTGCGAATCCCCACCCGCGTCGTGATAATGCGAAAGAATTTGGCGGACGCCCAGATGGGAGCCGAAAACGTTACGCCTGCGCGCGTGGCACCGCCAGCTGCATAAATCGCCCCTGTCCAAGCGCCCAGCCGGCTCCAGCTTGTGCCGTCGTTAGAAATGACCACCGTGAAGTCCCTGGGCCCCAATCCCACCTCCGTTCCGTGCGTGTACAGCGAAAAGGACCCAACGACCCGCGCGTTCGTTGTCTGCAGCTGCAGCCACTCCCCCAATACAGTCACGCCGTCCACGACCGTACCCACAGTCCCCGAATACGTGTGAGTAACCCCGCCATCACTCGTCGTCGCGTACGTCGCGCCATTTTGACTCCATTGATTCCCAGACACACCGCTGACTCCAAGCACCCCAGAAAAGGCATAGTATGGATTCTCCCCTGTCGCCATATTACTCGCCGACGCCACGAACGCCTCGCTGTTCACAGTGCTCGAGTCCGCCGTCATCGCCGCTGGAGGAAAGCGCGTTGCCGTGCCAGCGACCACATAACCAACATTCGCTGTGCACGCGCTTGCGTTGGCCCCAGACCACGAGTTACTCGGACACGCCAGGCATGCAGCCGCCGCCGCCGCCGAGTACGTCCCCGCGCCGCACGCCTGCCTTGCACCGCCGCTGCAGAAGAACCCCTTCTCGCAGGGAACGCACATGGACGACGACGTTGCGCCTGCTGCTGGCGTGTACTGGCCGTCTGGGCACGCGATCGGGCTCGTCATGTCGGTCGTGTTGCAATACGAGCCTGCAGGACACGTGGTGACCACCAATCTGTCGCAGTAAGAGCCGACGGATGAGTAGCAGGGGTCTGGACACGAGTATGTATTTGTGTTTGCTTGGTATCTGCACTCGTAAAAAGACACGCTTGATAAATAGTAACAGTCATACACGCCCAGGTCAGCCATCACAGCACAATAGGTGCAATCTGCGCTGTACCAGCCGGAGTTAGTGCACACATACACCCCGGATGCTGAAGTTATGCATTGAATCAGCACGAGGGTATACACCCCCCAATGCATTTTTTAATTTTTCCCCGCATGACTTTTATATCCCCAGCACCACACGCCAGCGCACGAGCGGCGCCGGGTATGCGTACGCCACACACTTGGCGATGACTTCCTCGGGCAGCGTGCCCAGCCTCGAGCCCTTCCCGAGCCGCGGGTGCAGGGCCATGGCGGTCGCGACGTCGCGCTTCTCGGGCGAGTCTTCTGCAACCACCTTCTCCAACGCGACCGTCGCCGCGAGCCCCAGCTCAAACCCGCGCACCCCGCTCCTGGTGCGGCCGTCGTGGGCGGACACCTTGTTCTGAAAATCCGCGCGAAAGCCCCTGATCAGCTCGACGCCATAGTCCCTTGCGCCCGCCATCCGCAGCCAGTGCGCCACGTCGATCTCGCTCGCCAAGCTCTTCGGCACGAAGTCCGACACGTCGTCGATGTACGTCACGATGTACTCCAGAATCATGTCCTTGCCGATGAACTCCAGCAGCTGCACGCTGAGGGCCTGGAGATCCGTGCGCGTCATGAGGTCGTCCACGGAATCCTCCAGCGCGTTGATCACGCCCCACAGCAGCCGGACGAAATTCTTCGGCGCCTTCCGCTTGCGGCCCGATTGCACGAGCGTGCATGCGTTGTAAAACCCGTGCTGCGCTCTCGTCAGGCCCTCTGGCTTCGGCACGGGCAGCTGGTTGTTCACCCACGCGAGCGGCAGGAGCTTCGGTCGCAGCATGGCCGCCTGCAGCAGCACCGGGCGGAGCATCGTGTCGCGAACACCGTCCCATTTTTCCGCGGGCACGCGCTCGAGCATGTTCCAGACGTCGGTGTGCTTCGTGCCGCACTCGCACTCGTAGCAGTGGTGGGTGATGGTCTCCATGTTTGAAATGGTTTGTTCTTTTTTTTTAGTTTCCTGGAGCCTGTGCTAAAAAAGATTCCGCATTTAGATTGGACTTTCCGGGCCGGGAAACATATGTCTACAGGAGGACGAGTGTCTATAAATAAAAAAGCAAAAAGCAAAATCCAGCAAATGATAAGAATCATGCCACAAAAGAAGGCGTCCGCCTCGTCCCGCATCAAGCCGACGTCGTTCATGCGCAGGGACCATGATCTGTTCAACATGTTCGAAAAGGGCGTCAAGTGCCTCGAATTGCACTACTACCACTCCGTCACCAAGGTCTACAACAACGCCAAGCTGTTCGGCAAGGCGACGTCCGGCATCCCCGCGATCGACGCCTGCATCTACGGCGACCCCGCGTTTGGCATCGACCTCGAGTGGAACGCGATGTGCGCGCAGTACTTTCCTCTCTACATCGCCGTCAAGGAGACCGACGGGTTCAAGAAGTGGAAGTGGGAGGAGGACTTCGGCCCGGTGGCCAGCGAGCAGAACACGGAGATCAACAAGGCGCTCGTCGCGGACGTGAAGGCGATGTTTGCGAGGGTCAAGCCGCTGGTCGACGATTTGCTCAAGACCTTTCATGACACGCTCTTCGGCCAGCAGGGCGACACCGCCGAGAACGCGGCCCGGTTCCACGACGGCTTCATGGCGGCGCAGAACGAGCTGCATGACATGAAGAGCCTGTGCGCGGCGGTGAAGGACTTCCAGCTGCTGGCTGTGAAATTTAAGTTTTGAAAAACATCATTAAAAACCTCTGTCGTCCGCGATCGTGCACATCTTCCCTCTGGTGCGCTCGGCGTCGGTCCAGGCGATCCACAGGAACTGATGCGTGGTCGGAAGCGTGTACACCTGCTGAACTGCACGCGTGCCCACGATGGATGTGGCCTTGGTTTGCGTTCCTTGAGCCAGGTTACCATGCTCTATTCTTTGCATTTCAGGATCAAAACACCGAATTATGGCGTCCCAGTGAATCGGGTTGTCCCCGCTAAAGATGGTGCCCTCCGCTTGGATATCACACGCCTTACCCTGGTTCTCTGGCAGCATCATGTTTGCAAATGTTTTGAAAAAGAATAATGTCAACGTGGAAAACCCGTTGGCTGCAATGTGTCTAAATGCGTTGCACGCGGCAATGCTGTTTTGGACCAAAAGCACTTCAACCCACATCTCATCGCTCTCTATACAGGAGCACAGCGCGTAGCAATTGTCTCCGCCAAAGGCCCATGCTGCTGATGCACTTCTACTCAAGCACATTTGTGTAACTAGATCTCCAAACGGCACGGTTAACACGTTGATTGGAATGGGTGTGAATTGTGCCAAAATGCATTTGTGGGTGAGTGTAACTGCATATGTAGACTGTTTATCTGCTCGCAGGGTTCCAGCAGTGTGTTTACCAAATTCAACAATCTCCTCTGTCTCATTTACATCGGTAACATTAACTGCAGTGATTAAGTCTCTCGCCAGCCACGCCTGCACCGCCAGCACCCAGCGCTTGGTCGTCTCGTCTGGGGCCAGAAACGGCGGGTTTGCATACTCGCTCTGCAGCACCGTCAGCGCCCGCTCCAGCGTCCCGAGCACGCGCAGCATTTTCGTTGTCACGCGACGGGTTTTTATACAGGGACGCCGGCGATAAAAAACCATGGTTGGCGTGGCTTTATTGAATGAAAGATGGGCACTCTAAAACAATGTCAGTGCCTGAATATGGTTTTTTTATGTGTTACTCTAAGTCTGGGTATGATTGTGTTCCATTCAAGGAAGGATCTCCACTACCCAGGCTTGAAGTAGACAGGACCACTCCAACACTATCAGACATGTGTAACGACCAGCATAAAATTAATCGTGCATTCATCGACCAAAAAAACATTACATATATGTTTACTATCCTTATGGTCGATTGCAAAACACTTGGAGATAAGATATCTGGGGTGTCTTCCATTGAGCGATACCGTGATGATAAGACCTTTTATCATACCCACGAGCAGGAGTTTTTTCAGTTCGTGTTTGAGAGGTTAAGGTATGTATTCCAGAAGGATAGGAACAGTCAGTGGGTGGATAACATGGCCCACATTGTAATTGCAACCATGCAGAAAGAGAACTCATGTTTTTTTGGTATTGATTTTATTGACAAACACATGACCCCGTTCATCCAGCGCAACTATTGTACAACCGACGATGCAGAGGATCCCAAGGACAGGAAGTATGTCACAGTTGGTGCAATGTATGGTAAGCTGCACACGTTCCTGTGCGGTACCAAGCGCAAGCGGTCTCCTGTCAGCAGGCTTAATTCTGACATCATTGCAAAGATTTTCGATCACATGCAGATCACGGCATACCCCGACGTCAAGTGGAACAGCTTCGGCGCCAAGCGCCTTACAGGCTAAACAGAAGGCAGCTCCGTCCGTTCGAAAATTGGAATGCGGCGCATGTGGATGTTCACCCAGATGGTCTTGCTGTTCTTGCGGGTCGAGATGCCGCCCAGCGCTTTAAGGCACGCTGAAAAGCTGCGCTTGCCAATGCGGCTGCTGTCCTTGACCTCGCCAGTGAGTTCGTACTTGTACTTCTTCTTGTCACGATCTGGCAGCCCCTCTCCGTGATGACAGGCAGAGTACATAGCTGCCAGAGTTCCGAGGCGTTGGTTTTCTGGTTGATCCATTAAAAAGCTGTCGTAAAGCTTGTTTTCTTCAAGGGATGAAACGCTCGCTGTGGCAACAATAAACAAAGAATTCAATTTCATGCTGAGGTCTGGGTCCAAATGTGCAACTAATTCGTTTGCAGGAGGGTCGCGAACAGTTACAATCTTCACTGGAGCCTCCTCAGCCTTGCGCTTGTGAACTTGGTCCAAGGACTCGTTGTTGAGAGCCAGATTGTGTTGCTCCTTCCAATATAGACTAACCTTTTCTGTCTGTTTTTTTTCTTGCGACATGGTCTCAATTTGTGTGTCCTTCTCATTGATGACCCCTCTCAGCTGAGATAATTTATAATTGAGATCATTAATCTTGGAGGAGCACACGTAATCAGTGCAAAGGCCAACTCTCTTAATTCTTAGCTCCTCTGGCTGGGCTGCTCTAAATGCTTCGATGGTCTCATTCTGCTTAGCAATGGCTCTTTTGTTAAACAAAATCTCCTTTTCAAGTTCCTTGACCTTTTCCTCAAGAATATCATAGTTTGCACTTATGTTCAGGTATTGCTGATTGGCATTAAAAGCTATAGTGTTTTTATCAGCAGCGGTTGCACGCGCAGATGCAGCCTCCTCTCTCAGCTTCAAAATTTCAGTGTCTCTACAAAAGGGATCTGTTTGAAGTTCAGAAAGATTTTGGTATTGAGCACGCAGATTGTTGTACTGAAACTTGACATATTCTTTGTCTGCAACAGCTTGTTGAATTATTTTGCCGTTGATGTCTCCCTGTGCACGTAGTTTTGCAGTTAATATCTGAACACCCGTGGTAGCTTGAACAGCCAAGCCATGCTGTCTTTCAGTTTCTATCCAGAGATCCCTGTATGCATTAGTTAGATTCATAGAATTACCATGCTTTCTTTGGCAATCTGTGTCTGAACACTTTGGAAATGAGTAGCAATCGGACACACACACGTTATAAAGCTCATCATTGGGCGTTGTCTGCAAGGGTACTGCTGCTTTTGCAATCATTTCATTCCTCTCAGCAACTCTTTCTAGCGTAGCATAGTCATTCTTCAAACATTCATACATCCCATGAATCTCAGCACACTTGGCGTCTGTGCAGGTACAGTTCATCTTGCATGGGTTGATGGATGTTTATATACTGAAACCAAAATATTTATGAAACGCAAATATTTGTGTATGAGGGACGTGACATTGCCAGAGACTTATTTATTTTCAAAACATGGAGGGTGGCGTAAGCGTATATTGTTCCAGAGTTTGTTGCTGTTCTTCACTTTTGAGATACCACCAAGAGCCTTAAGACATGCAGAGAAGCTATGTTTGCAAATTCTAATTGTTTTTTTCTTACTTTCTGTGCCATTGTCCTTGAACATTTTTTTCTCTCTATCTGGAAGTTCCCATCCTGCATGGCATGCTGAATACATCAATGAGAGAATATTCAGGCGCTCGGTTTCTGGTTGATCCAACATAAAGCTATCATATAGAGTATTCTCATCCAGATTTCCATCACATTCGGGTGATATCACAAATAAACTGTGAAACTGCATTTTAAGGTCCCCTTCAAGCTTTGCTTGCAATCCATTTAACAAAGGATGTTTCACAGAAATTTGTATTACTGGGCTTTCATCAATTACTGGAATCTCCTTCTTCTTAATAATAGTAACCAATTGCTTTGACATTTCATGTTGGTCTTCAATTAAATTGTCATACTGAGCTTGCCAGAAATGATAGTTGTGGTCAGCTTTTTTCAGTTGCTGAGCAGTTTTTTGGAGTTCAATGTCCTTTTCGATGTACATTTCTCTTAAATGTTTTAGTTCATCACGTAGCATATTAATCATTGATTGACAGGTTTCACTCATACAAGTTGCTGAAGCTGATGTAAGCTTGTCAATTGCAAGAGATCGTAGATTCTGAATGGTTAATTTCTGCTTCTCAAGCATCCTATTGGCAGTGTTCAGCTGTGATTGTAAAATTTTCACAGTATTTGCATATTCCATGTTATTACAACTAGGATTCATTTAGGAAATTATCTAGCGTGCACTTATATAGCCAATCCAAAATATTTTGGTTGTTGGGATACACAATTATTATGTTTAACTACCACGTCAGTGACACGTGGACATTTATTTGATCATATAACTTTTTCCTCGATTCAGACTGTCCAATATTATATTATATAAGTATCTTCATTTCCCAATTACTAAAAAAATGAAAATCTTCAAAATACAATAGACAAAAAAACTTGGTCCGACATAAATGCATTTTCTGTCTTTATATTAACAAAATCGGTAGATACATATATTTCCAGGGGTTGGGTCGGTCCATAGGAGCCCCTTAGGAGGTCGAGGTCAGATTTTTCCCTGGATGACACAAGTGCCGTGTTTTTTGAATCGTTGTGTTTTATAATTATTAAAATGAAAAGTATTATTTTCAGAAATAACAGTTACAGAATATAACCGAAAGTTTAAAAAAAGAAATAGTAATATGATTATACTTACAAATCAAATACAAAAAGAATAATCACCCCTCCCTTGAAGAGAATTTAAAGTAAAATAAATAATAAACTTGAGATTGAAAAAAACTTCTTACAAGGGATTGAATATATTTATGGTTTTTTGAAATGTAATTTCATTTATAGATTATAATCCTCCTATTAGGGGATAGTTTTTAAAGTTTGTTTGTAATTTAAAGTAAAAGAAAAAGCAATCTTTTTTTATGGTTCATTTCAATTATTTGAATGGTCACGTAACCATCTGTCTGGTAGTAAATAATATAATAATTATAAAACACAACGATTCAAAAAACACGGCACTTGTGTCATCCAGAGAAAAATCCGACCTTGACCTCCTAAGGGGCT
>Ga0247840_10009263_pt1 | contig 12798 bp, 11 predicted proteins | sample LaCruzMarch2015__FD_192404 | JGI IMG/M metagenome (GOLD analysis project Ga0247840, IMG submission 192404) | Freshwater microbial communities from meromictic Lake La Cruz, Castile-La Mancha, Spain - LaCruzMarch2015_17m | ecosystem: Environmental > Aquatic > Freshwater > Lake | place: Spain...
GATGCGCTCCACCTGGGCGATGACCAGTCCGCCCGAATTGCGCGCCGCCATGGCGATGGCCAGGGCCTCCAGGGTCAGCGCCTCACGCTCCATGCTGAGATTACCGTCGGAGTCCGCCGTAGTGGCACGAATGATGCCGACGTTGATCGGCAGCGCCGGATAGAAGAGGTATTCCTGATCGTCCACGGGCAGCAGCCGCACCAGCTCGACCCTGGTGCGGGCATTGAGCCGGCCGCCGCCGAAGCGGGGGTCGACGAAGGTGCCGAGCCCGACAGTCGACAGATGCCCCGGCTTGTGGGCGGCAATGTCGCGGAACAGTTGCGCGATCACCCCCTGCGGCAGATTATAGGCCTCGATCTTCTCGGCGATGGCCAATTGGCCGAGCTTGGGGGCGAGCCCCCAATGGCCGCCGATGACGCGGCGCAACAGGCCCTCATGGGCGAGATGATTGAGCCCCCGCTCGCCCCCGTCGCCCTGACCGGCGGCATAGATCAGGGTGAGATCGCGCGGCCTGCCCGCGACCTCGCCGGTCATTGGATCGCCGCGCAGGAAGCGCTCCTCCAAGGCAATCATCAGGCCCTCGGCGACCCCGATGCCGCAGAAGCCGTCGGTGGCGATGGTATCGCCGTCGCGGATCAGCCGCACGGCCTCGGCGGCGGTGACGATCTTGCCCTTTGCCGGCAGCCGCGCCGACGCCAGGAGGGGGTGTTGCGCAGACGCGTTAGCCATCGGATCAGCCTCCGTTGCATCAGGCCATGATATTGACGCCGCCGTCCACATAGACGGTGCTGCCGGTGAGGCGGCGGGCGTAGCGGGTGGCGAGGAAGGCGCAGGTGAAGCCGACGTCCATAATGTCCACCAACTCCCCGAGCGGGGCGCGCTCTGCCGCCTCGTTGAGCAGCAGGTCAAAGTCCTTGAGCCCCGAGGCGGCGCGGGTCTTCAGCGGTCCCGGCGAGATGGCATGGACGCGGATACCGTCCCGACCCAGTTCATAGGCCAGGTAGCGACAGGCGCTCTCCAGTGCCGCCTTGACCGGCCCCATCACGTTGTAGTTCGGGGCCACCTCAGTGGCGCCGTGGTAGGTCATGGCGAACATGGCCCCGCCCTCGGTCATCAGCGGCGCGGCCAACCTGGCCATGCGGATGAACGAGTGACAGGAGATATCCATCGCCTGGGCGAAACCGGCCGCCGAACAATTGAGCAAACCGCCCTGCAAATCGGCCTTGGGGGCGAAGGCGATGGAATGGACCAGGATATCGAGCCGCCCCCACTGCGCGGTAATGGCGGCGAACAGCGCCTCCAACTCCCCCGGTTGGCTGACATCGAGCGGCATGAGGATCGGCGCCTGCAGGGCCTGCGCCAGCGGCTCGACATAGGGCTTGGCCTTCTCGTTGAGATAGGTGATGGCCAGGTCCGCTTCCAACTCACGGAAGGCCTTGGCACAGCCGTAGGCGATGGAGTGTTCGTTGGCGATGCCGACGACCAGCGCCTTCTTGCCCTTGAGCAGCGGAATCTGGGGTTGATTGGCCATAAGGGGGCTCCTCAAGTGGTGGGGTGACAGCCCGGCGGCGCCGGTGGGCTGCGATATGAGTCAAGGAAAAGCAAGACACAAACGCAACCGTTGTCGTTGTCGTTGTCGTTGTCGTAGTCGTTGTCGTTGTCGGAGAAGCGATGCAATTCGGGGTGCGAGTGAATCCGGGGAGCAACGATAACCTCGATTACGACAACGACAACGACAACGAAAATGGCGCCGCGTCACGCATCGGCAACCGACCCCGAGACGGGACCGCGGCGCGCCAGCCGGTACACCGTCTCGTGCAGCCAGGTCAGGCCCTGCGCACGCCAGGCCGAGTTCTCGGCCAGTGCGTCGCGAAGATACAATATTTCCACCGCGTATGCCGGTTCGTACAGTGCCCGTACCTGCGCCTCGTCGACCGCGAACGGCGGACCCGGGCGCAGTCCCTGATCGTAGTCCAGGGTTACCAGCAGCATCTGGATGGCGGGCGGCAGAATGGCGTCGAGTTGGCGGGCATAGCGTTCGCGCATCGGCGGCGGCAGCGCGATCAGCGCGGCGCGATCATAGACGGCGGCGCAATCGGCGACCTGGTGCGGCGCCAGGTCGAAGAAATCCCCACATAAAATGCGAACCTCATCGGCCTCCCAGACCTCGATCGCGCCGCTGCCGCGCCGCGTCGGGCGCAGGCCCTGTTCCTGGAAAAACGCCTCGACCGCGACCGGGCTCAGTTCGACCCCGGTCACCGGATGACCCTCCCCGGCGAGCCACAGCAGGTCGAGGCTCTTGCCGCAGAGCGGCACCAATACCCGCTGACGCGCGGGCAGCGCCAGACGGCTCCAGAACTGCGCCAGCAGGGCGTTGGTATCCTGCTGGTGGAAGCCGATTTCGGCCCGCTCCCAGCGCTCGTGCCAAAACGAAGGTTGCATGGCGGTCACACCTTAACATCTGGTTTCACCCAAGTCCCGCGCACCGGGGGTTACCGGCAAGACGGGGCGGACCGGGGCCGGCGGGCGGGCAGTCCCCGTCCCGCCCGCACCTGGTGCCGACGCGCCACGTTACCACCGGCCGTTGCTGCTTGCGCGGCTCTTCGCGCGATCCGCCCAGCCAGCCGCGCGGCCCAGCCGCAGAGGCGCTTGTCAGCGACCCGGTGCGGGGCTAGCATCGCCCCCGTTCCTGTTGCCGGTTTTACCCCATGGCCCGAATCATCATCGACCTCCCACCGGAAGTCCTGTTCACGACGCAACTGCCGATCTGCGTTACGCACATCAACAAGGCGCAGCACCTCGACAATGCGGCCCTCATCGGCTTGCTGTCGGAGGCGCGGGTACGCTTCTTTCGCTTCCTCGGTTACGACGAGTTGGACGTGGATGGCGTCGGCATCGTGGTCGCCGATGCCGCCATGCAATATGTGTCGGAGGCCTTTTACGGCGAAATCCTGCGCTTCGAGATGGTCCCCGCCGACTTCAACAAATACGGGTTCGACCTGCTGTGGCGGGCCGCCGACCAGGCCAGCGGCCGCGAAGTGGCCCGGGGTAAGCTGGGCATCCTCTTCTTCGACTACGCGGCCAAGCGGCCCGCCGTCATTCCGGAAGGCTTCCGGACCAGGATCGAGGCGGCGATCCCTCGGGGGTGATACCCGTCGCGGCCGGGGGGCCGCTCCTGCGCCGGCCCCCGGCCGCGACGGGTTGCCTGAGGTCGTGCGTGCGCCATCGCACGGTATACGCTGTCTTGCTGGGGTAGTATGCTGATCGGAGAGTGGCGCCGCGGCCCCGACGCAGCCGCGCCATGGTTGCGCCCACCGGTCGATCGAGGCGCCCTGCCCCAACGGTGAGTGTGCGACCGCCCCCTGTGTAAGCTTGGTCCCGCCCGGGGCAAGCGATGCGGGGCGGCCCGGCACCGACGATCGCGGCCCCGTGCGGCGCGAGCGCAAGTACGCTAATGCTGTCACTGAGGTTATCAAACCCATGTCTGCTGCGGACAACATCTACAATCGGGACCTCCTTCAGGTCCCTGCCAACTACGAGCCCCTGAGCCCCCTGACCTTTATCGAACGTGCGGCAACCGTCTTTCCGGACAAGCTTGCGGTCGTACACGGCGAGGTCCGACGCACCTGGAGCGAGACCTATGCGCGGTGCCGCCGCCTGGCCAGCGCGCTCAGCAAGCGCGGCATCGGCTTGGGCGATACGGTCGCGGTCATGTGCCCGAATCTACCCGAGCATTTCGAGGCACACTTCGGCGTGCCGATGGTGGGGGCCGTGCTCAACTCCATCAATACCCGGCTCGATGCCCGGGCCGTGGCCTTCATCATGCAGCACTCCGAGGCCAAGGTGCTGATCACCGAGCGCGAGATGTCGCCGATCGTCAGTGTGGCGTTGGCGCGGATGGAGGTGCGTCCGCTGGTCATCGATATCGACGACCCCTCGTTCGAGGGCGGCGAACTGTTGGGCGAGATGACCTACGAGGAATTTCTCGCCAACGCCGATCCCAACTTCGCCTGGCAAGGCCCCGCCGACGAATGGAACGCAATCAGCCTCAACTATACCTCCGGCACCACCGGCGATCCCAAGGGTGTGGTCTATCACCATCGTGGCGCCTACCTCAACGCGGTCAGCAACGCCCTGTCCTGGAGCATGCCGAACCACGCGATCTATCTGTGGACATTGCCGATGTTCCACTGTAACGGCTGGTGCTTCCCCTGGACGATCGCCGCGGTCGCCGGGGTGAATGTGTGTCTGCGTCAGGTCCGCGCCCCCGCCATCCTGAATCTGATCAGGAAGGAACGGGTCGATCACCTCTGCGGCGCCCCCATTGTGCTCAGCATGATCACGAATGCCCCGGCGCCGCTGAAGGAGGGCATCGACCACCAGGTGCGGATCATGACCGCCGGTGCACCGCCGCCCGCCGCCGTGATTCAGGGCATGGAGGAGATGGGCTTCGACGTCACCCATGTCTACGGTCTGACTGAAACCTACGGTCCCTGCGTCGTGTGCGCCTGGAACCATGACTGGGATGACAAGCCCATCGAGGAGCGGTGCCGGATGAAGTCGCGCCAGGGCGTGCGCGTGCCGATGCAGGAAGGTCTGATGGTCGCCAACCCGGTGACGCTGGTCCCGGTGCCGCAGGACGGTGAGAGCATGGGCGAGATCTTCATGCGCGGCAATATCGTCATGAAGGGCTATCTGAAGAATCCCAAGACCACCGAAGCGGCCTTCGAGGGTGGCTGGTTCCGCTCCGGCGATCTCGCGGTCTGGCACCCCGACGGCTATATCGAGATCAAGGACCGCTCCAAGGACATCATCATTTCCGGCGGTGAGAATATCTCCAGCATCGAGGTGGAGAATACGCTCTTCGAGCATCCGCTGATCCAGGACGCCGCGGTCGTCGCCAAGCGCGACGTCAAGTGGGGTGAAATACCCTGCGCCTTCATCACGCTGAAACCTGGTGCGGAAATGACCGAGCAGGAGGTCATTGCGTATTGCCGCGAGCGTCTGGCACACTTCAAGGTGCCGCGGGTCGTCGTGTTTCAGACCTTGCCGCGGACCTCGACCGGCAAGCTCCAGAAATATCTCTTGCGTCAGCTCGCGAACCCGGAGGTTTGAGAATGAAGGTACTGGTAGCCGTCAAGCGCGTCATTGACTACAACGTCAAGGTGCGGGTCCGGGCCGACAACAGTAATGTCGATCTCGCGAATGTCAAAATGTCCATCAATCCCTTCTGTGAGATCGCCGTCGAGGAGTCGGTGCGGCTGAAGGAGAGCGGGGCCGCCACCGAGGTCGTGGTGGTCTCCATCGGCCCCAAGGCGGTACAGGAGCAGATCCGCTCCGCGTTGGCCGCGGGTGCGGATCGCGGCATCTGGGTGGAGACGGACGATACCGAGTTGAGCGGTCTGGCCGTCGCGCGTCTGCTGGCACAGGTGGTGCGCGACGAGCAGCCGGGGCTGGTGCTGCTGGGTAAGCAGGCGATCGACACGGACAACAACCAGACCGGCCAGATGCTGGCCGCACTGCTCGACTGGCCCCAGGCCACCTTTGCCTCGAAGCTCGAGGTCAAGGGGACCGAGGTGGAGGTGACGCGCGAGATCGACGGCGGGCTGCAAACGCTGGCGCTGACGCTGCCCGCGGTCGTCACCGCGGACCTGCGCTTGAATACGCCGCGTTATATCAAGCTCCCCGACATCATGAAGGCCAAGCGCAAGCCGCTGGCGACGACCAGTCCCGCGGCACTCGCGGTCAGTCCCGGCACCAGTGTCAAGCTCCTGGGGGTAACGCCCCCGGCGGAACGCCGCGGCGGTATCAAGGTCGAGTCGGTGGCGGCGCTGGTCGATTGCCTGAAAAATCAGGCCCAGGTGTTATAGGGGAGCAGGCCATGAGTATTCTCGTTATCGCTGAGCACGACCACCACCAACTGAAGTCCGCCACCCTGCACACCCTGGCGGCGGCGACTCAAATCGGCGGCGACCTCGATGTACTGGTCGCCGGCAGCGGCTGCCAGGCCGTGGCCGCCGCCGTTGCCGCCATCCCCGGCGTGCGGACCGTCCTGCTGGCGGACGCCCCGGCCTATGCCCACCAGTTGGCGGAGAATATCGCCCGCCTGGTCGTGGCCCTGGCCCCGGGACACCGCCATCTCCTGGCCCCCGCCACCACCACCGGCAAGGACTTCATGCCGCGGGTGGCGGCGCTCCTGGGGGTGAACCAGGTGTCGGACATCACCGCGGTGGTCGGCCCCGACAGCTTCCGGCGCCCCATCTACGCCGGCAACGCCATCGCGACCGTGCAGGTCGAGGACCCGGTCATCGTGGCGACGGTGCGCGCCACCGCCTTTCCCGCCGTGGCATTGAGCGGCGGCAGCGCCGCCATCACCCCAGTGCCGGAGGTATTCGAGGCGGTGAGAACGCGCTTCGTCAGTGAATCGCTGGTCGAGTCCGATCGGCCGGAACTCACCTCGGCACGGGTCGTCGTCGCCGGCGGACGCGGAGTCGGTTCGGCGGAGAATTTCGCGCTGCTCTATCGCCTGGCCGACAAACTCGGTGCCGCGGTGGGCGCGACCCGGGCGGCGGTCGACGCGGGCTATGTACCCAACGATCTGCAGGTGGGACAGACCGGCAAGGTGGTGGCACCCGAGCTCTATATCGCCGTGGGGATCTCCGGGGCCATCCAGCATCTCGCCGGCATGAAGGAGTCCAAGGTCATCGCCGCCATCAACAGCGATGCCGAGGCCCCGATCTTCCAGGTAGCGGACTATGGGCTGGTCGCGGATCTCTTTACCGCCTTGCCCGAATTGATTGACAGCATTTGAGCAGGAATCAGAGCATGAGCTATTTGCACCCCTATCAGGACGTCGATTTCGTCCTGCGCAAAGTGGTCGATTTCGATGCCCTCTGCGCGGCGGCAGGCCATGACGAGATCAATGCCGATCTGGCGGCGACCATTCTCTCGGAGGCCGGCCGGCTGGGCAGCGAGGTGTTGGCCCCGCTGAATCGGGTAGGCGACCGCGAGGGCGCGAAGATGGGCGCCCAGGGCGTGGAGGAAAGCCCCGGATTCAAGGATGCCTATCGCCAGTTCGCCGATGCCGGTTGGCTGTCGCTGACGGTCGCGGAGGACTTCGGGGGACAGGACCTGCCCAATTGCCTGGGTACCGCGGTGAACGAGATCTGGCACTCCGCCAATATGGCCTTCGCCCTGTGCCCCATGCTGAGCCAGGGCGCGATGGAGGCCATCGGCCACCATGCCGACGATGCGCTCAAGGCACTGTATCTGCCCAAGCTGGCGACCGGTGAATGGACCGGCACCATGAATATCACGGAGGCCGACGCGGGCTCCGATCTTGCCGCCATCAAGACCAAGGCCAAGCCCACGGGCGATCACTGCCTGATCACCGGGCAGAAGCTGTATATCACCTGGGGCGACCACGGGATGACCGACAATATCGTGCACCTGGTGCTGGCCAGGCTGCCCGATGCGCCCCCCGGCGTGAAGGGCATTTCACTCTTCATCGTGCCCAAGTTCCTGCTCGACGCCAAGGGCGAGCCGGGCGAGCGCAACGCGGTCAACTGCCTGTCGCTGGAGCACAAGCTCGGTATCCACGCGAGCCCGACCTGCCTGATGGACTTCACCGACGCCGTCGGCTTCCTGGTGGGTGAACCCAACAATGGCCTGGCGTACATGTTCACGATGATGAACCACGCCCGGCAATCGGTCGGTCTGCAGGGGTTGGCCATCTCCGAGCGCGCCTATCAGGAGGCCCTGCAATATGCCAAGGACCGGCTGCAGGGGACGCGGCGCGACGGCTCACGTATCCCCATCATCGAATTCCCCGACGTGCGCCGCATGTTGATGACGATGAAGAGCTGCATCGAGGCGATGCGCGTGCTCGCATTGGTGGCGGCGGCCGAGGCCGACCGGGCGCTGTATGCGACCGATCCGGCCGTCGCCGCCCGCCACTTTGCCCGGCTCGAGCTCTATACCCCGATCGTCAAGGGCTGGTTGACGGAGCTGGCCCAGGAATTGACCTCGCTCGGCATCCAGATCGATGGCGGCATGGGCTATGTGGAGGAGGCGGGGGCGGCCCAGCACTACCGCGACGCCCGCATCCTGCCCATCTACGAGGGCACCACCGGTATCCAGGCCCTGGATTTCGTCGGCCGCAAGATGCTGGCCAATAACGGCGAGACCCTGCTTGCCCTGCTCACTGAGATGGAACAGACCGCGGCCGAATTGCGCTCCACGCCCTATCGCTACGGCAGCGTGGTGAAGGCGTTCGAGGCAGCGGTCGCGGCCGGCACCAGGGCGCGCCAGTGGCTGCTGGATGGTGCGGCGGCCGATCGCCATCTCGCCGGCAGTGCCAGCGTCAATTTCCTGATGCTGTTCGGGTACCTCTGCGGGGGCTGGCTCATGGTGAAGAGCGCCCAGCAGGCGCAGACGATGCTCAATGCCGGCGAGGGCGACCCGCAACTGCTCACCGCCAAGCTGACGACCACGCGGTTCTTCTGCGAGCACCTGTTGCCGCGTACCGGGGCCTGTCTGGCCTCGGTGCTGGCCGGCAGTGAAAGCACCATGGCCCTGACGGTCGAGCAACTCTAGGCGGCAGTCATGAGCGAACGCGAATCAATGCAATTCGATGTCGTCATCGTCGGCGCCGGGCCGGCGGGGCTGGCCTGTGCCTGTCGGTTGGCGCAATTGGCCCAGGAGCAGGGCCGTGAACTCAGTGTCTGCGTGGTGGAAAAGGGCTCCGAGGTGGGTGCGCACATCCTCTCCGGCGCCATCATCGAGAGCCGCGCGCTCGACGAGTTGTTTCCCGATTGGCAGGGGCGCGGCGCCCCGCTCACCACCCGCGTGACCCGGGAGGAGATGCACCTGCTGCGCAGCGCCGGCAGCGCCTGGAAGGTCCCCCACGCGTTGTTGCCGCGCGCCATGCACAACCACGACGGTTACATCGTCAGCGTCGGCAATCTCTGCCGCTGGCTGGCGACCCAGGCCGAGTCCCTGGGGGTCGAGATCTTCCCGGGTTTTGCCGCCGCGCAGGTGCTGTTCGGGGAGCAGGGAGAGGTCAAGGGCATTGCCACCGGGGATATGGGCATCGCGGCGGACGGCTCCCACAAGGACAGCTTCACGCCCGGAATGGACTTGCTGGCCCGCTATACGGTGTTCGCCGAGGGTTGCCGCGGTCAACTGGGCAAGACCCTGTATGCCCGCTTTGGACTGGATGCGCAGGCCGACACCCAGCATTACGGTATCGGTCTGAAGGAACTCTGGGATGTACCCCCGCCGCAGCATGTGGAGGGTCTGGTGATTCACGGGGCCGGCTGGCCCTTGACGGGCGACACCGGCGGCGGCTTTTTTCTCTATCACCTGGAGAACCATCAGATCGCGGTCGGATTGGTTGTCGATCTCAACTACAGCAACCCCTGGCTCAGCCCTTACGACGACTTCCAGCGCATGAAGCATCACCCGCTGATCGCGCAGTATCTGCAAGGCGGCAAGCGTGTCGCCTATGGTGCGCGGGCGCTGACCAAGGGCGGATTCAATGCCCTTCCGACCATGCATTTTCCGGGCGGCTTCCTGGTGGGCTGCAATGCCGGCACGCTCAATTCAGCCAAACTCAAGGGCGTCCATACCGGGATGAAGAGCGGGATGCTGGCCGCCGAGGCGATCGCCGCGGCACTTGGCCAAGGCGACCAGGGTGGCCGGGATCTCAGCGGATTCGGCGAGCGTTTCCGCGCGTCCTGGGTCTACGATGAGTTGCAAAGCAGCCGCACCTTCGCCCCGGCGCTGCACAAACTCGGCCCCCTGCTCGGCGGCGCCCTCTTCGCCCTGGACCAGACGGTGTTTCGCGGCAGGCTGCCGATCGCCCTGCACGACAAGACCTCGGACTATGCCCGGCTGCGCCCGGCGCGCGAGTGCGAGCCCATCGCCTACCCCAAACCGGATGGGGTGTTGAGCTTCGATAAGCTCTCCTCCGTGTTCCTCTCCAACACCAGCCATGAGGAGGACCAGCCCTGTCATCTGCACCTGGCCGATCCATCGATCCCGCTCGGCCGTAACCTGGCGGAATACGCGGAGCCGGCCCAGCGCTATTGCCCGGCGGGCGTCTATGAGATCGTCGGCGAGGGCAGCGCGCAGCGCTTCCAGATCAACGCCGCCAATTGCGTGCACTGCAAGACCTGCGATATCAAGGACCCGGCGCAGAACATCACCTGGGTCGCGCCGGAAGGCGGCGGCGGCCCCAATTATCCGAATATGTAGGGAGATCGAAAAGAATGTCACGCGAAATCAAGGTGGGGGACAGTGCCACCCTCAAACGCGCCTTCACGGAAGCCGACGTGCAGGACTTTGCCGACCTGGTAGACGACCACAATCGTATCCACCTGGATGCGGAATACGCGGCCGGGACTCCGTTCAAACAGCGCATCGTGCACGGGATGCTCGTCGGCAGCCTGTTCTCGGCCCTGCTGGGTGAACGGCTGCCGGGCCATGGGGCTATCTACTTGGGGCAAAGCCTGAAGTTCAAGTCGCCCGTGTATCTCGACATGGAGGTCATTGCCAAGGTCGAGGTGACGGCGATCCGGCAGGACAAGGGCATCGTCACCATGGCGACGACCTGCGAAGACAACGAGGGCAAGACCCTGGTCACCGGCGAGGCGGTCCTGTCCGTGCCCTGGTTGCGAACACCTAGCGCTGGGGCTTGATTCCAGAAAAAGCAGTCATCCACAGATGAACACAGATTATCACAGATAATTCATTGACTTACGCTTGGCCGGAGACTCATCTTGCCAGCGATTGCGACACGACCGATAAACGCATGATAATCCGCAGAGAAATCTGCGTTCATCTGTGTTCATCTGTGTCCATCTGTGGATTATAGGTTGAACTGGGCGGGGTCTCGCGCCGCCCTACAACCCGCGCATCCAGGCCTCCCGCAATGACACCGCGTCCGGCCGCTCGATCGCCATCCTGACCTGCGCCAGCAGGCGCGCCTTATCGACGCCGAGCGTCCCCTTGAGCACCAGCCAATTCGATGCGTGGTCGGAGCGAAAGATGGTCCGGCGCAACTCCAAGGCCGACAGAAAGCGCTCCATTTCGATAAACAGACCCGTTTGCGACAGTGCCTTCCAGTCGGGCCAGGCCGCGAGATAACGTGCCCCGCCGTCGTTCAGCGTCAGCACCAGCGTGGAGAGGTATTCGGGTTGAGCGGCATTGATCAGGCGCGCGGAGTTCTCGGCGTGCTGCACTGTGAGTGATTCGCCGCCCAGACCATTGATGATCATTACCGAGCGCCGGATGCCGGCCGCACCCAGTTTGTCGAGCGCGGCGCAGGTCGATTCAAAGTCCTCGCCCTTGTGCACCCGCGCGAGCACCGCGTCGTCCCCCGACTCGGCCCCGAGGTAGACAAGCGTCAGGCCCGCACCACAAAGTTCAGTCATTTCGCTGACGCTTTTCCTTTTCAGATTACGCGCCAGGCAATAGCTGGAGACACGATGCACGCCCGGCAAATGGGTGCGGATCGCCTCCAGATAGGCCAGCAGGCGTCGCGTCGGCAACACCAGTGCATCGCCGTCGGCCAGGAACACCCGCCGCGCCTGATCGCCGCCGCACTCGCCGGTACGGCGGATACTGTCGAGCACCTCGCCCTCATCCCGGGCACGAAAGCGCTTCTGCGGCGCGGTATACATCTCGCAGAAGGTGCACTTGTTCCACGAACAGCCGTCGGTGACCGGCAGGATCAGCGAATCGGCCTCGCTCGGCGGGCGATAGACCGGTTCGACATAGCGGATGGGTGAAGACTGGTTCAACGCACTGCCTCTTTTTCTCGCGTGTTCAACGTTCCGGAGTCATTAGGAAATGCTTGTCCCGTCGTTGTCGTTGTCGTTGTCGTTGTCGTAATCGAGCTTATCGACGCGCCCCGGATTCTCTAGCACGCCAAATTGCATGGCTTCTCCGATTACGACTACGATCACGACAACGACAACGACAACGAGGAACACGCCGCCCCGCGCAAGACCGGGCGCCGGGCCGATCACGGGAGGCGGCTGAGCAGGTTGCGCGTATGCCGCGCGATCATCAGTTCCTCATTGGTGGGGATGACCCAGGCCGCGGTCCGGCTGTCGGCCGTGCTGATACGGGCGGCGCCCTGGGCGGCGTTGTTGGCCGCGGGATCGAGCGTCACGCCGAGCCAGGCAGCAGCCCGGCAGACGCGCTCGCGGATCGGGGCGGCGTGCTCGCCGATGCCGGCGGTGAAGATGATAGCGTCGAGTCCGCCCAGTGCAGCGGCGAGTGAGCCCAATGCGAGGGCGATGCGGTAGACGAACAACTCGATGGCGAACTGCGCCCGGGGCTCGGCCGATTCGAGCAGGGTGCGCATATCGCTGGAGACACCCGAGACGCCGAGCAGCCCGGAGTCCTTGTAGATGAGCTTCTCGATGGCGCGGGCGTCCATCTGCATCTCGTCCATCAGGTAGAGCAGGACGCCCGGGTCCAGGTTGCCGCAGCGGGTGCCCATCGGCAGCCCGTCCACCGCGGTGAACCCCATGGTGCTCGCCACGCTCTTCCCGTCCGCAATGGCGCAGGCGCTGGCGCCGTTTCCCAGGTGCAGGACCACGGTGCGCCCCTGTGCCGCCCGGGCGTCGTAGTCGGGCAGGACGCTGGCGACATACTCATAGGACAGGCCGTGGAAGCCGTAGCGCCGCACGCCGCGCTCGGTGATGACGGGCGGCAGCGCGAAGGCCTGGGCGATCTCGGTCTGACCCCGATGGAAGGCGGTGTCGAAACAGGCGACCTGGGGCAGGT
>Ga0247840_10009265_pt1 | contig 12796 bp, 15 predicted proteins | sample LaCruzMarch2015__FD_192404 | JGI IMG/M metagenome (GOLD analysis project Ga0247840, IMG submission 192404) | Freshwater microbial communities from meromictic Lake La Cruz, Castile-La Mancha, Spain - LaCruzMarch2015_17m | ecosystem: Environmental > Aquatic > Freshwater > Lake | place: Spain...
GAGGCGGGTTGTGACTGGCGGTGAGGTTGATCCCGGCCTGGGCGCCGACATGGCGGACGGCGAACGAGAGTTCCGGGGTTGATCGCGGGCCCTCAAAAAGCCAGGCATCGCAACCGTGGTCGGTGATGACCCGCGCGGCGAGCTCCGCGAATTCGCGCGAGAAGAACCGGGTGTCATGGCAGATGCAGATCGCGGGCCTGCCGGGGCGTCCGCTCTTTTTAAAATGCTCCCTCACGTAGCCCACCAGCCCCTGGGTTGCGCGGCTGATGCTGTAGGTGTTCATCGCATTCGTTCCCACGCAGGGAAATTCCGGGCGCCCGAGCGGCTGCGGGGCGCCCTGTTCCGCGGAGGTGACGACGGCGCCGATGGTTTTTCCGCGGAGCCCGCCCGTGCCGAATGCCAAAGTGCGGAAAAACCGGTTATCGAGTTCCTTCCAGTTTCCCGCCGAGGCGAGCTCGGCGATTGCGGCTTCATAGACCGGAGACGTGCTGCCGGAGAGGAGCGAGAGGATGTTTTCGGCGGAGGAGGGGAGAAGCCTGCCGTCTTCGGCTGCCTGACGGATGGATGAAATGAGCTCGTTCATGGAACAGCAGAGGTATCAAATCCGCCCGCAGCTGCCAACAGAGTTTCCTCGACACAGAGTTTCCTCGATGGCACTTGGGCCGCGCGCATGCCAGATAGGTGCAAACGCGAAAAAGGTGCCTAAAGAGCCGCGACCACGCCCCAGCAGAGTGGGGCGGCTACATCAAACGCCCAGCGTGTCGGCGCCGGGGTTGTAGCAACTTTGAACATGAGTGTGATCGAATCCATCATTAATGATCTGAAAAACCTGCCGGCCCCGAATTTCACGAATCCGGATTATCCGAATAAATGAAGACTTTCCCCAGCTTGTAACCTGGTATATCCTTTGACCATGAATTCCTTATCATTTCTTGATGTTGTGGCCCTTTTGTCCCCCATGCGGAAAAGTTCCGACAGGCGCGGTTGGGACGATTGTTGAATTTCTTGCCCCGGAGGTTTTCCTCGTCGAGTTCTCCGATGACAACGGACGGACACTTGCGATCGAGAGCGTTCCCAAGGACAATCTTCTGAAGTTGCACTACGATTTCGCCCAAGCTGCCTGATCGCGCGTCACACAGCAGCCCTCCGCTTCCCCGCCCCTCTCGTCTGATTTCACCCACTTTTGATCACACCCTGGATTTTGAAGCCTCTTGGATTTTTGTTTCATAAATCCGCCGGCCGCGCATAGTGTGCGGTTTCAACCAAAACGATCCACACCATGGCAAAATCCGACGATACTACCGCAGCAGACAAAACCGCAGCCGCCCGCTCGAAAAGCCTCGAGCTCGCGCTCCAGCAGATCGAAAAAGACTACGGCAGCGAAGCCATCCGGCGGCTCGGCGACAACAGCGTTTCGCCGGTTGATGTGATTCCGACCGGCAACATCCTCATCGATCGCGCGCTCGGGGTTGGCGGGTTTCCGCGCGGGCGGATCGTCGAAGTTTTTGGGCCGGAATCCTCCGGGAAAACCACGCTGACGCTGACGGCGGTCGCGCAGGCCCAGAAGCGCGGCGGGCTGGCCGGGTTCATCGACGTCGAACACGCGCTCGACCCCCAGTATGCGCAGAAGCTCGGTGTCAACCTCGACGAGCTTCTCGTCTCCCAGCCGAGCTCAGGCGAGGAGGCGCTGCGGATCCTCGAGACTCTCGTTCGCTCGAACGCGCTCGACATCATCGTGCTCGACTCGGTCGCGGCGCTCGTCACGAAATCCGAGCTCGAAGGCGAGATCGGGGACGCGGTCGTGGGCGCCCAGGCCCGGCTGATGAGCAACGCCCTGCGCAAACTCACGGCGTTCATTGCGAAATCCCGGACCGTCTGCATCTTCACGAACCAGATCCGCGAAAAGATCGGCGTCATGTTCGGCAACCCGGAGACGACCCCCGGCGGAAAGGCGCTGAAATTCTATTCGAGCGTCCGCGTGGACATCCGGCGCATCGGGGCGATCAAGGCGAGCGACGGCTCGATGATCGGGAACCGGACGAAGGTCAAGATGGTGAAGAACAAGGTGGCGGCGCCGTTCATGGAAGCCGAGTTCGACATCATGTATAACGAGGGGATCTCGAGCACCGGCTCGCTGCTCGACCTGGCGATCGAGAAGGGGATCCTGGAAAAGCGGGGCTCCTGGCTCAGCTACAAAGGCAACCAGCTCGCGCAGGGCCGCGACGCCGCGAAGGAAGCACTCAAGGCCGACCCCGCCCTCTACGCGGAGATCGAGACCGAGATCCGTGCCGCCCTCGACGCGGAGAAAAAATAGCCGTTTCCCATGGTTGAGGATCTCGACCCGTCATCGCTGACCATCCGCAGCCTCGGGGATCGCAAGATCTCCTCGCCGCTGGAGAAGCTCATGGCGGAGGGCACCCCCGGCCACGAATTCTACACCGACGACCACCGGGTCCTCGTCCAGCACGAGCTTCCGGATGTATCCCGGATGATCGCGGAGGGGAAGGAATTCCCGTGCTTCGAGGTCGCGGGGCCGCGCAAAAAAATCTTCTTCGACCCCGCGCAGACGAACTGCGCGATCGTCACGTGCGGCGGGCTCTGCCCGGGGTTCAACGATGTGATCCGCGCGATCGTGATGCAGGCGTATTACCGCTACGGCGTCCGCAGGATCTACGGCATTCCGTATGGGTTCGAGGGGCTGATCCCGGATTACGGGCACGCCATCGTGAACCTCACCCCGGACGCGGTCGCCAACATCCACGAGTTCGGCGGGACATGGCTCGGCACCTCGCGCGGGCCGCAGGATGTCCTCCGCATGGTGGACCGGCTGCAGGAACTCGATGTCAACATCCTCTTCGTCATCGGCGGCGACGGCAGCCAGCGCGGGGCGATCGCCATCGAAAAGGAAGCGCGGCGGCGCGGGGCGAAGCTGGCGGTGGTCGGGGTGCCGAAGACCATCGACAACGACATGATCTACATGGACAAGAGCTTCGGCTACGAGACCGCCGCCGCCGAGGCGGTGGAGGCGGTGCACGCCGCGCACACCGAGGCCCGCAGCGCCCGCGGAGGGATCGGGCTCGTCAAGCTCATGGGCCGCCATTCGGGCTTCATCGCGTGCGCGGCCACCCTCGCCAGCGGCGAGGTCAACGCGGTCCTGATCCCCGAGGTTCCGTTCGCGCTCGAGGGCCCGCACGGGTTCCTCGAGGTCGTCCGCCAGCGGGTCGTGACGCGCGGACACGCTGTCGTCATCACCGCAGAAGGCGCCGGACAGGAACACCTCGGCGCAAGCGGCGAGACCGACGCCTCCGGCAATCTCCGGCTCGGCGACATCGGGCACTTTTTAAAAGATAAGCTCACCGGGCATTTCAAAAAATGCGGGACCGCGCTGACCCTGAAATACATTGATCCGAGCTACATGATCCGGAGCGTCCCTGCCATGCCCCAGGACCGGATCTACTGTATGCGGCTCGGACAGGCGGCCGTGCACGCGGGGATGGCCGGAAAAACCGGGCTCATCGTCGCCCGCTGGCACAGCGTCTATGTCCACGTCCCGATCTCGGTGGCCACCTCCGCGCGGCGGACCGTGGACCCGAGACAGGATATCTGGCTCTCCGTCCTCGAGTCCACCGGGCAGCCGCCCAGATACTACTGAGCGCGCGGCGTCAGCCGAGCATGTCGGCGACCATGGCGCGCTCGTCGGCGAGCTCCTTGTTGGTCGCGGCGATTTTCGATTTTGCGAAGGCGTCGAGCTCGAGGCCGGTGATGACTTCGTAGGCGCCCGGGGCGGTGGTCTTCACCGGGAGCCCAGCCCAGACTTCCGGGTCGAAGCCGTAGAGGCCGTTGGATTTGACGGCGACCGAGTGGATGGTCCCGACGGTGGTCAGGTCGCGGACATGGTCCACGAGCGAGCTGGCGGCCGAGGCCGCGGAGGAAGCCCCGCGGGCCGCGATGATCGCCGCGCCGCGTTTTCCGACGGTCTCGCAGAACGGCCCCTGGAGCCAGGCGTCATCGTTGATCACCTCGGCAGCGGGCTTTCCCGAAATGGTGGCAAGCCCGAATGCCGGGAACATCGAGGGGCTGTGGTTGCCGAAGATGAAAATGTCTTTCACGTCGGTCGTCTGGACGCCTGCCTTCTTGGCGAGCTGCGTGCGGGCGCGGTTCTGGTCGAGGCGGACCATCGCCGTGAACCGGTCGGGCGTGAGCCGGCGGGCCTTGCTCGCTGCGATCATGCAGTTCGTGTTCGCCGGGTTTCCGACCACGGCGACGCGGGCGTTGTCCGCCGCGACCTCGTCGATGATCTTCCCCTGCGCGGTGAAAATTTTCCCGTTGTCCTTGAGGAGGTCGGCGCGCTCCATGCCGGGCCCGCGCGGCTTTGCGCCGACGAGCAGGCTCCAGTTGGCGCCTCCAAATCCGACCTTCGGATCATCGGTGAGCACGATCCCCTGCAGGAGCGGAAACGCGCAGTCGTCGAGCTCCATCGCCACTCCCTCGAGGGCCTTCATCACTTTTTCCACCGGAACTTCCAGAAGCTGGAGGATGACCGGCTGGTCGGGACCGAACATCGCGCCGGAGGCGATGCGGGGAAGAATGGCGTATCCAATTTGGCCGGCGGCACCGGTCACAGCAACTTTGATGGGTGATTTCATATCATTAGAGAAACTAATAGGCCGTCCTTTTGCGGCAAGAAAAATCTTCTCTGGCGGGCAAGCGGAAAATTGGCGGAAAATTGGCTGTCGGGGCCTGTTCAATCATGAGATCGCCATCTTCCGCTTCTTGAAAAGCCTCGGCGAAATTCCAAATTCTTTTCGGAAAGAGCGCGAAAAATGGAAGGGATCCTCAAACCCAACCGCCCGGGTGACATCCGAAACGCGAAGGTTTTGATCTCGGAGGAGATGGGCGGCCCGATGCATGCGGGCCTGGAGAACATACTTCATGGGGGGCATGCCAAAGTGGTGGCGAAACAATTCGGTGAAGTGCTGCCGCGAGAGCCCCGCCTCCCGCGCCATTCCCGCCACGGAAAGGACGGAGGCAGGGTCGCTGTCCACACGGAACTTCGCGTCGCGGAGGTTTTTCGGAGGGAGATTGGGCTGGGGACGGTTCAGGGCAAGGCGCGCGAGGCGGCGAAGGCCCGTGTCGATCACAGCCCTTGAAATCCCGGGTGAGGGCTCAGCCCATTCCGTCATTTCCCCATGTAATTCCTGCAGCATTTGTTCCAGGGGGGACAGGTCATCCAGCGAACACCCTACGCCGGACTCCAAGCCCGCATGGCGAACAAGCTCTGCCATGCTGGCACCATTGGCATGCAGCCAGGAATGAATGAACGGACCATCCCTGCGGCCGTAATAATGGGAATCCCCGGGCTTCCATAAAATGAAAGAGGAGCCCTCAAACCGTCGCATCCCCGTCGCGTCCCGGAATTCCGCAGGGCCGTGGAACCCCAGCAGCATGAAATCCCCCGTGCCGCTCGGGCGATTGATGAAACAAGCCGGCATCCGCTCCTTCCACCCGATGCCATTCACCCGCAGGGCGACCTTCCCCACCGGCGGGGAAAACCAGATCTTGGAACCAATCCGCATCCGACAAAAATGCAGGTATTTCAGAGTTTTGTCCATTCAACAACAAGTCCATTTATGGAAGACTCCAGCCCGGTTGCCACACCGGCTTCATCGCGCTCGACGCCAGGTTCAAGCGAGGATCCTTGAAGTTTTGAGTGGTGCGACTTCGTTCTAGAAAACCAAAAACCATATGTTTCACGGACTCCAATGCGACATGGGCACAATGGCCCTGTTATCCAATTCCAAATCCCGCTCGATCTGCTCGGAGAATAGAACCGGAGCGAAATCCGGCGGCGCGCGCGACCTGCCGCCGACCGATGCCGACGGGAACCCGGCAGGCGTGGCGCGCGACCTCGGCCAAGGATGGAAAGTGCATCCCTGCGACTCCATCCAGCCGGGCGAAACCTTCACCTTGGCCGATATCGAAGGTTCCGGATGCGTTCAGCAAATCTGGATGACGCCGACCGGCACCTACCGCCACAGCATCCTGCGCATTTATTACGATGATCAAACGACCCCAAGCGTCGAATGCCCGATCGGGGATTTTTTTGCCTCCGCCTTCACGAACTATGACGTGTTAGCGCCGATCAGTTCGCACTGCGTCTGCGTGAACCCGGGAAATGCCTTCAATTGCTACTGGCCGATGCCGTTTCGCAAGCGCTTTCGGATGACTCTGGAGAACGTCGGTCTGGAGGCCATGACCATCTTTTTCCAGATCAACTACGCCCTCGGCGATGTGCCGGAGGATGCCGCGTATTTCCACGCCCGGTTCCGCCGCACCAATCCTCTGCCATACAAGGATGTTTACACCATCATTGATGGCATTCAGGGCAAGGGGCACTATGTCGGAACCTACATGGCCTGGCAGATGAACAATGACGGGTGGTGGGGAGAGGGAGAGATCAAGTTCTACCTCGACGGCGATACCGACCCCGCTCTGTCCGACGGCAAGGTCGTGGCGGGATCAACCGGATTCCCGACCGTTTGCGGAACCGGAACGGAAGACTACTTTTGCGGCTCCTACAACTTTGAGAACAAGGCCACCAAGCAGTATCAGGAATACACCACCCCTTATGCGGGAGTTTCGCAAGTTCGCCGGCCAGACGGCACCTACAAAGCCAACCTGCGGTTCAGCATGTATCGCTGGCATGTGAGCGACCCTGTCCGGTTTGATTCGGATTTGAAGGTGACCATGCAGGCATTGGGCTGGCGCGCCGGAGGGCGGTATTTGCCCCTGCAGGACGACATCGCCTCGGTGGCCTACTGGTATCAAACCCTGCCCACCGCGCCGTTTCCCGCACTCCCCGACCGCGACAGCCTGGAAATTATATAGAGAGAATATCTCTCATTCGCATCCTGGGAGGATGTCCAGTTCGCGATCCACGTGTTCCACTTTCTGCGGATGACGTTTTCCCGGTGTTGGAACGAGTTCAAGGTTTCTGCCAGCTTCCCTGACCGGAAGTCCTATTACCGGGGGCTTCACGACGGGCTCAAGAGCGCCATCAACGAAGGAAAAAAGCGGGCCGAAGCAATGGCATCGAGCGAGGAGCGAAGCCAGTATCAGATCGTCTTGGTGGACACGGCCGCCGCCATCGACCGATACATGGGTTAGGACTACCGGCGGCAGAACGATGCCGAGAAGGTATCTCATGACGCGGAAAATATCACATGTTGAGTAACAGAAACGCCCGGAAACGCTCAAACGATTCGAGCGTGGCTTGGTGGATTCGGGGGAGTTCGATGCGATGGAACTGGACAACCGCCTCTTCCTCCTCCGTCGCCATGAGCCCATATTCCCTCTCAATCATTGAGTGGCACGGCAGAGGCAGGCGGCGTTGATATTTTCTTTTTCATCAGCCTCCGGCCGCCTACACTTCGAGGTATGGGACGCCCTCAGATGACGAACTGTAGTCCACTGTTTTTTGCGGATGTCTCCGCAATCCAGATGCCCGGCCGCCTCGATTTAATTATTCGCTTTTTCTTGAATCCCTCCCAAGACGTGCGATTGTCGGATAACTTTTCGGGAAATTAAGCAGAAAAGTTCCATTTTCATCCCCAGCCTTGGTGAAAACCTCATTTTTACCAAAGGCGGCAGCTTGTTCAAAAACCCGAAAACGTCCTTTGGAGGGGAAGAGATGGTGCAAGATGCTGGCCGATAGGGCCTGCTGAAGCGCGAGGCGTATCCGTTGTGATCCGGTGAGGGCTGACAAAGGCCCTTTGCGGCCAGTAGATTGTGACAGATCGCCCCGAGCAAAGGGGGCTTTCGGGTTAAAAGCATCCGGTTATGAGAAAAAAGAAACCTCCTGAGCCCCCGTATGTTATGGATGCCTTCGAGCGCGCGTGCGTGAACCTCTTTACCAATGCGGCGTCGAGCCTTTCCATTCCGCGTTCCGTGGGGGAGATTTACGGCCTGCTCTTCAGCACCGAGGAACCGCTCTCCCTCGATGACGTCATGGAACGCCTTCAGAGCAGCCGCGGGTCCATGCACGAGGGGCTGCGCTGGCTGAGAAACATTGGGGCCATCCGGAAAGTCTCTGTTCCCGGGGAATGGAAGGCGCATTTCACGGCAGAAACGAGTTTGCGCCGCATCGCGGCAGGCTATATCCGGGATCGCATCGAGCCACACCTCGGCGGACAGAACCGCCTGCACGATCTGGAGAAGCTGGCCGGAGCCGTTCCGGAAAGAGAATCTTTCCAACGCGGCCGCATCAATCAGGTCACGAGCTGGCACAAGTTCCTCACCCAAGCCCTCCCAGCCATCAAAGCCCTGCCAGGAAAATTTTAAATCCTCGCCTCCCTCGCCCCGTGAAGTGCGAAGCCTACTTCACTGGGGCCGTTCTTCGCTTTCCGCTTTCTCTTCCCCCTGTTCCTCTTCGTTCTCTGACCTCCGCTCTCCGTTCTCCCCTGAACCACTGAAAACCAGCGCGAGAGCGCTTCGTGCAAAGGGACCAAGTCGAATGTTTGGCCTAGGGCGGGCAACCGGAGCGCAGCGGAGCAAAACTGAGCGCTGAAAACTTTCCCCGGTCTTCAGCTTTCAAGATTGCCTCCCCGGCTACCTTGCCATCACGGGCCTTCGTCTTGCCATCCTTGCAAACTTTAAACACGCGGACTTCCGTTGGAAACGCGTCATTCGCTGAAGTGCCCGTATTCCATCCGTGTCTTTCAGGTGTAATCCGTGGTTAAAGTATTTTCTTCTCTTCATTTGATTCCCTCGCTGCCCGCTTCGGTCACCCTCGGCGCTCGACGCTCGTCCCTCGACTTCTTTACCTTGATTTCGCTATGAACCTTTCAAAATTTGACAATTCCAGATTCGTCCGGGGCGTCCCCGCGTGGAAGGAATCCGCGTGGTGGGTGGCGCGCTCGTTGTTTTTCGCACCGTGGTTTCCGGTCCCTTCAGGGTTGAAATGCGTGGCGTTGCGACTATTTGGCGCGAAAGTCGGTCGGGGCGTGGTGATCCGCTCACGCGTGAACATCACGTTTCCTTGGCGGTTCGAATGCGGAGACAATGTCTGGATCGGCGACGAGGTTTATATCCTCAGCCTCGCTATGGTGACGCTCGGCTCCAACGTCTGCCTTTCTCAACGGGCGTTTCTCTGCACCGGTTCGCACGACTTCCGCAAAGAGACATTCGATCTCGTCACGAAGCCGATCACGGTCGGAGATGGCTGCTGGATAGCTGCCGGGGCCTTTGTTGGACTGGGAGTCAATATCGGAGGAGGATCGGTGGTGGCTGCGGGTGCCGTGGTGGTCAATGATGTTGTTGGCGGAACTCTTGTGGGAGGAAACCCCGCGCGCGTTCTGGAGGCCAAAAAGCGGTAAGCGACCTTCAAACTGACCGGCTGCTGAAAACTATTTTCTATCGTCTTTTTTGGGTAGGGTCGGCGTTTGTTGCTGTCCTGCTATCCGCGTTCTTCATGCTTTTCCCGTCTCAATGGCGACGTTTGCTGGTTGTCGAGTTGCCGATGGAAAAAGCGGATGCGATCATCGTGCTGGGGGGCGAATCCGAGGGGCGTCCGCGCGAGGCGGCGCGGCTTTATCACGCCGGGGTTGCGCCGTTGGTTTTCGTGACCGGGATCGGTGACGCCGCCGCCACCCGCAAGGTTCTTTTGTCAGCAGGAGTTCCCCCGGACAGGATTGTTGTGGAGGCGGCATCCTGCTCGACGATCCAGAACGCGGATTTCTCACGACCGCTTTTGGGAAAATCCGATGTTAAACGGGCGCTGATTGTCACATCGAGTTTTCACACCCGCCGGGCGCTGGCGACCTTCCGAAAGAGGATTCCGGAAATCGAGTTCGGGGTCGTTGAAACAAGGATTCCCTGGTGGGACACCCCGCAAGGGAAAAACTCAGAGGACCGATTTGCCCTGATGGAAGTCGGAAAGACCATCGTTTACTGGTTATTCTATGGGATACCTCTACAGCAATAATCTGATTGCCATCCATAAAAACGGGAGTAATTTGTCCATATGAAAACCACGCTTGATATTCCAGTGTTGTTGCTGGATGAAGCCATGCGGCTTACAGGTGCAAAAACGAAGCGGAAGGCGGTGCTGACGGCGTTGGATGATTTCACGCGGCGTGCAAAAATGAAGATTTTAGCCGAAAAACTGGGCGATTCTAACACGTTCATGACATCCGATAAACTCATGGCTCTCCGTGCGATGGAAACTCCAAATGACGCTCGTTGACACATCAAGCTGGATTCATTTTCTGCGTCGAAATGGCGAGATCCATGTCAAGGATCGCGTCAGAACCCTGATGGATCGCGGTGAGGCGGTGGTTTGTCCGGTGGTATTAGTCGAATTATGGATGGGGGCGGGTTCAGTTAAGGACAGGCAGGATATCAGTGATATTCAATCGCTGCTGATCAATCTGGAAACCGACTCCCGCATTTGGACGCGGGCCTCGAAACTTGCGACAATTTGCTGCTCAAAAGGCACTCCAGTGCCGTCATCGGACGCCATAATCGCCGCCTGCGCCTTTGTTCATGGTGCCGGGATCGAGGCGGTCGATGCTCACTTTTCAACTCTGGCGCGTTACCGAGATCTTTAGTGCGCGCGGGGAGTTGTTGCCAGAGGTGTTTCCATCCGTGGCTTTCAGGTGTGATCGGCGGTTAATTATTCCCCCTGGCCGGATGGGGCACATTCCCGACAGAGTTCCAGAATTGCGGGAAAGTTTATCCCTTCTCCCTTCTTCTTCACCGCTGTTTTGATTCCCTCCCTGCCAACTGACTCCTGACGACTGACGACTTCTCTTCCCCCATGTTTTTAGCCGTTCAATTTGCCCGCTTCGGGCCTTACCATCTCACACGCTTGGGATCGGCGGTTGAGTCGCTTGGGCAGTGTGATTGGTCGGTGAGTGGGCTCCAGACCGCGTCGAGCGATGCGACTTATGGATGGAGCCAGGGCGACCAGGCAGACCTCGTGACGGTATTTCCCGGACGCGTCTATGAGGAGATTTCTGCAACTGAGATGCGGCGGGGTGTTTTCGAGACGCTCGACCGTCTTCGCCCGGATGCCATCGCGATTGCGGGATGGGGGTTCGCGGATGCACGGGCGTGCCTCGACTGGTGCCGACGCAACAGGGCACGCGCCATCCTGATGAGCGAAACCCGCGCGGCGGATGGGCGACGCGTCTGGTGGAAGGAATGGCTCAAATCCCGGATCGTGCGACGATTCGACTCCGCTCTCGTAGGCGGACGCTCGCACGCGGACTACCTTGTCCGCCTCGGCATGAGCCGTGAGCGGATTGCCACCGGCTACGATGTCGTGGATAACGCTCACTTCTCAGCTGGAGCAGAGAAGTGGCGTCGAGAGCCGAGGCCCAGTAAAGAAGACTGCGCCTTCAACGGGCCGAGAGCCGAGGGTCGAGGGATAGAAGATTCCCAGACAGAGCAGCCGATCGGTAGAGACACGCCCCAGTGGCACGGACAGGATGCCCCAGCTCCCTTGCTCTCGACGCTCGACGTTCGACCCTCGACTCCCTTTTTTCTCGCATCAAACCGGTTTGTTGAACGGAAAAATCTCGCTCGATTGATTGATGCTTATGAGCGATATGCCAGAGGCGAGGGACAGCAAATGGAGAATGGAGAATGGAGAATGGAAAATATCGGCCGCCGCATGTCGGAACCCGCTACTGCTTCTCCATATCCCAACTCCCCCTGGAACCTCTGTCTTCTCGGTGATGGGCCATTGCGGGCCGACCTGATCGCCAGGTGCAAGACCCACGGTTTGGCTATAGCCGAGGGCGCGCCGTGGCAACAACTGCCAACTGCCAACTGCCAACCGTCAACTGTCAACTGTCAGCGGCACGCCAACCGTCTTCTTCCCCGGTTTCCGCCAAATCGAGGAACTTCCGCAATTTTACGCTCGCGCGGGTTGCTTCGTTCATCCTGCGCTTGAGGAACCTTGGGGACTCGTGCTGAATGAGGCGGCCTCTTCCGGATTGCCTATCCTCGCGGGTGACAATGTCGGAGCGGCCGAGGAGTTGGTCGAGGATGGCGTGAACGGATGGAAATTCGATTCTCAGAGCGTGGATTCCATTTCTGAAACTCTCAAAAAAATGGCGACACTCAGCCCGGATGAACGCGATCACATGGGCAAGGAATCTTTCTGGATCCTTCAAGAGCGCGTGCCGACCAAGGCTTTCGGTGAAGGATTGGCGAAGCTGTTGGGGGTGGAGCGAACTGATTTCTGATTTGATTCCGTTGTAGGTTGGGTTGCTTTGATCGAGACGCTTCAAATCGCTGACTGACAGACTGATCATAGATTCTTAGTTGAAAGAAAAAGGCCGGGGTGCGTGATTGCCCCCGGCCTTTGATTTTTTTGGAGCGGTGTCCCCCGGTTTGTTATTCACGTATTCTGTCGTCGGTTCCGCATCGCCAATGGGATTTCGAACGATTGCTGAAATCCTCTGGAATACGCGACGTTCCCCGGTGTGACCTCCTTCCCGCGTTCTTCGAGGTCATGGAGCATCTTGGCTGCCAAGGCCAAGGCATCTTGCAACAACTCCTCTGTATCTTCTGAGCCGACTCCACGGATATACGGCATGGTGGCGCGTAGTCGGGGTTCGATCTGATCCAACAAAACAAATCCTGCTTTGGGACTCATTTGGTTTTCCTTTCTTGGTTGAAAGGCGACCGCAGGGCACAGCACATCCCTTGATGCACGTCCGCAGCGGTCACCAGTGGTTTGGTTACTGATGCCGCTGATTGCGGCGGTGATTTTGAGGGCGCCGACAGC
>Ga0247840_10009271_pt1 | contig 12788 bp, 19 predicted proteins | sample LaCruzMarch2015__FD_192404 | JGI IMG/M metagenome (GOLD analysis project Ga0247840, IMG submission 192404) | Freshwater microbial communities from meromictic Lake La Cruz, Castile-La Mancha, Spain - LaCruzMarch2015_17m | ecosystem: Environmental > Aquatic > Freshwater > Lake | place: Spain...
GCGTCATCAAATATTACTCCGCTTGTTTCGTCTAAGTTCCACCATGAAACAAGGTTTGTGTCTGTTAAAGCGAAAGTGTTTATGCTTAGGAAAAGTATTGTTAATAAAATTAGGAAATTATATTTCAACAGAAACACCTCGCGTAAAAATCCATTTGAGATTCCTGCAAATATTGTTTAGCTAAAGCAATTCTTTGTTCTCTTGTTTGCATTATTGTCCAACTCCATACCCATAATTGTTTTGTTCTTGTTGACCAATTAATCCTTTCCAAATGTATAATCCTAAGGCAATGAATATTATGAAATTAAAGTTGTTTAAAACAAAAATAATTATGAACCCGAAAGGCATTGTTGTTAAAACAGGAGTATAAACAGGATTCAAAGCGTAAAGAAAAGGAGTTAAAATAAAAGTTGTAAGTATTGCTAAACCAATTGCAACAAGAATTTCCTTAAACAATTTAAATCAACCTCGTTTTTTTAATGTAGTGTCTTAGAACGTCAGCAGATTTTCTTTTATTAGATAAGTTTAGTAAAGGTAAATCTGACTTGTATATTCTTGTTAAAGTAGTTTTTTTACTAGCCATTTGATACTATTTAGTGCTTAAGTAGTTAATAAAGGTTTGTGTTAACACTTTTTCTTAAATTAATTCTTTTTGAATTACCAAAAAAAGAAGTTGCTTTCGTTTTTGTAGGATGTTTAGAACGACCAAAAAAACCAATCGCATTCTTAGATTTAAACTTAGATTGTGCAGGTAAAAAACTTTTATTTTTACTAACAACTTTTGATTTAGAAGCACCAAAAAAACTATTAGTTTTAGTAAAAGCTTTTTGTTTAACTGGCTTATACAATCCTTTTTTAGTTTGAATAGGAGTTCTTTTACCAAAAAAAGGAGTAAATCTTGTAACATTTTTTACTCCAGACCTACCACCTCTATTTCCTCCCCCGCCACCTATTCCGAAAGGTATTGGTATTAATGGTGGCAATCCTGTAAAAGTAGTTATATTAACACTTGTACTTGTATCAGTTTTAGTATCAATTTTTGTATCTATTTTAGTATCAATTTTTGTATCAACTGGAATTATTACATTTTGATTAGTATTAGGATTAATTGGAACAATTGATTTTGTATCAGTTTTTGTTTGTGGATTTACTGGTAGAATAGATTTAGTATCAGTTTTAGTATTAGTAGTTAATATGACGTTTTGGTTTGTTGGAATAGTTATTAAAGTATTTTTTGGAACAGAAACATTATTATTAATAATTAAATTTTTATTATTATTTGGTGTTATTAAATTTGATTTAGTGTTAGTCGGAGTTATTGACGTAATTCTTATTTGTGGATTAAAGTTTTGTTTAAGTGCTTTTCCTGTAATATCAGCATAAACATCACCTGGTTTTTCAGTAGGGTCAATTATATACAATGCTCTTTGAGCCCATTTTGCTGTTGTTGGTCTAGTAAAACTTCCTGCAATTAATGCTCCTCCAATTGTTCCTGCACTTAATGCTCCAACTCCAGTATATGTTCCTGCTTGAATTATATCAAAGTTTTTCATTTTTGCACTTCTTTCTAATTCATAAAATCCAAGTCCTTCAACTGCACCTGCTTTTGCTATGGCTACTCCTGTTTTTGCACCAATTGACATTGATTCTTTACTAAAAAAACTCATTCCTGCTTTAATAGTAGTGTCTTTTAATGCTTGTTTAACAAAAGTTCTTCCAAGTATTTCAGTTCCACCACTTAAAGTAACCATTCCTGCTATTTCCCCAACACTTCCACCGACTCCATATTGTTCGTATAATGCTTCTGCTTCTTTACGTGCTTTATCATAAGTGTATCCTTTTTCTCTTATTAAATAATTCTGTGCCCCTTCAATAAAAGAATCTTTTGAAAACATTTGTCCACCAGGAACATAATTATAGATTACGTTGCCAACAAAATCTTTATTCGCATTTTGTTCAGCTTGTTCAAAACCTGCTTTGGATGCTTTCTGTTGAGTTGCTACTCCTGATGTGGGTTTATTGTTAGTGAATGGGTTTCCTATGTATTTTCCTACGTCAGTAAATTGTGAACCTGCTACTGCTAATCCTGCTCCGATTAATATTGGTGTTGCGCCTACTGCAAGGGGTACAGCTCCAAAAGTTATTAATCCTGTGTTAACTAATAAGTCAGTTGTTTTTTTTCCTCTTGCTATTTGTTCTTCGTTTGCTGTTTTCCAAAAATCATATTCTTTGTATGTTGATGCATTGTATTCTCCATAAGGGCTATAAGTTGAAGTATTGGGGTCTGAACCTGATAATTTGTTTTTTCCTGTTCCTGTATTTTCTGTGTAAGCGCTTATTGTTCCTATTGTGTTAACATTGCTTTGGTTAGCAATTTTTTTGTTTTTGTTGTATTCATCTTGTCTTAATTCTTGGTATTGTTCTTCTCTTAGTTGTTCATTTTCTTGTCTTGTTAGTGGAGTGTAACCATATATTTTGTTTGCATCGTATCCTTTTTCTTTAATTATTGTTTGTTCTGGTACTGTGCTTTTTAATCCTGTGTCTTGTTGACTAATTTTTAAAAGAGGGTTAGTTAAAGTTGAGGGTTTTGAAGTTATTAAAGTTTTTGATAAATTGTTTGATGTATCTGGGAAAAGCATTGGGTTGTTGTTTATGTTTTTGTTGTATTCGTCCACCATTGAGTTGTAAGCGTTTCTGTTTTGTTGAGTATCTTTCATTACTAACGTAGTTCCTTTGTATGGGTCTATTACTCCGACATTTCCTGGTGCGATTACTCCGTATCCTGGTGAACCTTTTCCTGTTTGAATATAATTATTTGGGGTTGGTGTTATTGATGGAGTTGAAGTTGTTGAATTGCTATTTGATGAACTTCCTCCTCCTCCTCCGCTTGATGAACGTGGTGCATTTGGTGAAGCATCTAAAGTTGCTTGTGCTTGGGAATTTGATTGTACTGGGTCATAAGTAATGAATCCTCTTGAATCCACTGTTCCAGTTAAACCGCTTGTTGTTGTAACCCTAGTTCCACTAGAAGAAGATGATGATGTGGTTGTTGATGTTGTGGGTCTATTTCTTGTACTTGTTGAAGGGGTTCTTGTTGTTGTGTTTGTAACACTTCTAAAAGGACTTGTTGCCATGTACTTATTATTAGTGCTTAACTGGTTAATAAGGTTTTGCGTTAACACTTTCTTGTTTTAAATAAATATTCTTGTCTTATTCCTTGAACTAAACTTTTATATTGGTTTCCTTGCCCAATTAGTGTATCTCCGAAATGGTCTAATTTAAAAAGTAAGGCTACTAATTCTCGCCTGTCTATTTGAACTTTGTCAGTCATTGTTTTACCTTTAGGCAGGTTAGTGTTATTGTTGTGTTGTTGTCGTTTGTTTGTTTGCAGTTTTCGTTTAGGTATTGCATTGTTGTTGAATTGGCTTGGATGTAGTTTGCCATTGCAACATCATTGTTTAACAAAGTGTTAGTGTCTTTGGCTAGTGTTTGAAACTTTTCATTAGTTTCATAAACATTAACTAGAACTAAATCAATTCCCATAATTAAAAAAATTCCTACAATAAGTCTGCAAAGGTCAATTAGTTTTTGGTCATCCATGTTTAATCTTTCTCCTTTAGGTAAACAATTACTTTTTTTCCTATAAAGGGGTAGAGGTTTTTAGAAGCTATTTTTCCTACTTTAATTGGGTTCTTTTTGTCCCCTTTTACTATTGTTTCAAATTCCATACACATATACGTGTATATGTGCTTTTAAACCTTGTGGTTATGCGTATTTACATTGTGTTACATTTACTCCGCTTGTTGTTGTTGCTCCAACTGTTGGTGCTGTCCCTGTTCTTGTGTTTACAGCGTTATCTTTTATTCTTGTATTAAAAGTATAAGTTCCTGAGCTTAAGATTTTGTACCCTGTTTTTTAGATTTTAGATTCTAGATTGTCCTCTAACGAACACAACGGAACCCAATGTAAGTGGCGGAAAAGGATGTAGCATAGCTGAAAAACATCGTGAATACTCCCGCAGCCACTCCATGGGGCCAAGCCGCACCACGAAGCAACCCGTTTCCGTTTGTAGTGCATCCGTAATATTTTCCAACACCATAACTTGAATTATAATCTGCACTTGAAGGACCAGCAACATATAACTCATAATCACTAAGACTAGCATGACTCCACTCAACCCAAGCACCAGAATTATACCAATAAGTACTACTCATTCCTGAACCATTAGCACATTGCTCATCAACCCATTCCCAAACATTCCCACTAATATCCCAAACAACAGAACCATTACTCAAAGTAAAAGTCCGCTTAGATGCTTTGTTGTTATCAACATTAACTAAAAAAGGACAACGCACAGTAGTTTCGCTTACAGTATTAGTTCCTGAATAAGGCAAACTATCAGCAGCAGTAGCTAATTTATTTGCTGGCAAATTATCCATATGCCCACCAAACATACAACCCGAACCAACTGTTCCACTCTGCCAATTACTTGCTTGCTTAGAAATATTTCTCGCAATAGTCATCCATTCAGCATTTGTAATTAAGTGTGCGCCTGCTCTTTTGCATGCTTCTCTTGCATCATACCATGAAACATCCGTCCAAGGAGTACCACCTTGAATTGAAACTGCTTGCATGATTGCACTTTTTTGTGCTTCATATTTCATTACACAAAAATCATTCGTACCAAAATTAGAATCCCCAGGAACTAACACATACCCGCTAGGACAAGTAGAGTGTTTTATTACTCCGTTTAGTGTTAGGTTTCCGTCTATGAAAACATTTCTAGTAAAATTTCCGTCAAGGAATCCGAATAAACTTTTTCCCCCACCATTCAAATCAATTAGGAACTGATTATTATCACTTGCAATTATTCCTAAGGAATAAATGTTGCCGTCATAACCGCTTCCAATTAGAGCATAGGTCGCTTTCATGTTTAAATCAAACACACTCCAACTAGTCTCCCAATTAGTATCAATTGATCCAGCACTAGCGACAACGCAAACGTAACCACCATTAGAATCAACCTGTCTTAACACTTCTCCAATAGGACAATTAGCATCAAAAGAAACACCCGAACCACCATTAATATCAGTAAAACCAATTTTATTTCCATCCATTACTAAAACTTTCCCATCTAGTAATCCACTATCCCAAGTGTTAACATCAGTTGTTGTTGCTCCGAAAATAAATTGACCAGTAGTAAAAGGAATGCTTGGAATAACTGATAGGAGGATGATGCTTGAAATAGCGATAAGTAGAACTATAATTTTATTATCCATGGCTCAAACCTTCACGTTTTAGACACTCTTTGTATTCATATATTGTTGCTTGATTAGTATTTATGCTTTTCCCTTGTACTCTTGCAAGATATTCATGATTAACAGTATAACAATTGCTTGATTGCTCGTAACTCCAAGAAGAATAAGTTAAAACTCCAACACGCAAAACCTGTCCAAGTAATAATGCAAAAATAATTATTTTCATATAAAACAAAAAATTAGGTTTCAACTCAACGCTAGACAACCAAGTATCTAACAATTTTAACATTAAAGGAATAGCAAAAAACCACAACTTAGGAAAACAAAAAGCAATCAAAAACATTTTTGCAAAGTGTTGTTCATCTTTTTTGTACAAAATCATTCCACAAGAAACTATTACGCCTAAAGCAAATGGTATTATTAAAAAATTCCAAGCTAAAATCATTGCCCACCAATTTTGCTCAACTATTTCACTCCAAAAAACAGGGAAATTAATATGCCCCAACCACATCCAAATACTAGTCCCCAAACCAATTAACGCTAAAGAAATCCATTTATCCAAATAATTTTTTTCTTTAAAATAAAAAACCATTGCAACAAGAAACAAAACTATTGCGATGTAATCATTCTCAAAACCACCAACATAATTATCCACAAACAAAGAACAACCAAACAACAACAAAAAAGGAGTAAGAAACAAATGCTTAACTTTCAACGCCTTAGAAAGAAAGTAAACGCTTCCTATCAACGCCATCCAAACAATGAATTGCATTAAAAAAAAAGCAACATAGTTTCCATGAAACAATTTCATTAATTCAATAAAAGGTTGTTGCCATCCAAGAAAAATGCATTGGTTAACCATTAAACAAGCAAGAGAAGCAAAACCATCAGGAGAATACATAAATTATCCCTTTCTTGCTTCTAACAATTCTTTTAAATATTTTACATCTTTTTTTATTTCCATTAATTCAGGGTTTTGCCTTTGAACCATCCCAAGTTCAATACTGTACAATTTAAATTTAACATATAAATAACCTGAAAATAAAATGATTCCCCCCATTAACAACCCCAACAAAATTAATTGCCACCAAACTAAAAAAATATTAAGAACTGCCAAATAAGTTGAAAACAATAATACTAAAGTAATTATTCCAGTCATTCTTCCAAGAACGTAAGTTTGACCTGTTGACCAACAAATAATGAATTGACCAAATAATTTATTTAAATCAAGCATTATTCTTCACCTGGGGTAACTATCTCAAATTCTTCTTCTTTGTCGCTAATCTCATCTTCTTTTTTTCCATTCAATTCGCTACAATATTCAACAACGTAATCTTTAACACTAGCCAACATTAAATCTCTAGATTCTTTTGTTCCACTAGAACCAATTCCCCTAATATCTCCTTTTCCTAGTAAGCAAATTGCTTTGAATCCATCACCTTTTTTTGGAATCCATTCACCTTTCTTATTCTTTTCAATTAAATATTGTTTTAAATTATTAAATATTTCTTTTGCTTTAGCACCAATAAAATCAAAATTAGAACCATACTGAGATTTAAGTTTTTCTAAAGATTCTACTTTTCTTTTATCGTAAGATTCCCAATCACTTAATTCGTGAACTGGAACAAAAATAATTCCCCTAGTCATTCTTTGATTTGCATCAAAATACCAAGGAGTTTTAACCAAACATTCGACAACAATAGGTTTTCCTGTTTTCGGGTCTTTTCTAGTAGATTTAGTTTCTAGCGTAATGAATTGCCCTTTATCTTGTTCTGTTGGAGAACAAAAAATAAAATTAATGTGTTTTCTTCTTCCTCTTAAAACAAAGTCAACTAATCTATCTTTCAAATACATTGATAATGCCCCGATTTGTTTTGAATCATGTTCATCTTGCCAAATAGTTTCACACTCTTTAGCATTCTCTAAACTAATACTTGTTTCAGCATCAAAGAAACCTAAGTTTCTGAAATCAAATTTAGTACCCCAAATCTTAGATAAAAGTTCAGCAAAGAAATAAGCAGTTAAAGATTTTCCAGTATTATGAGTAACTACCATGTTGTCAGTTACATATAGCTTTGATTCGCCAGTTAATTCAAATCCATACACTCGCCCAGATTTTGTTTTTTCAACTTTAAAATTAATTATTCCTTGCTTTTGCCAAGAATTTGTATTAAATAATCTTTTTCTTTTAAATTTTACTTTTAAATCTAATAATTGTTTATAAGCCCCCAAAGTAACAGTAATATTATAATATGTTCCAACAAAATCTTTTACTTGACAAGTTTTATATATTTTGCTAATTGATGAATTTCCACCTAATGAACAAACAATAAATTTTATATCTTCTGCAAGTCGTATAGATTTAGTAGTAATATTTATTTGCCCATCCTTATTCACATATCCATCAGTATCAATTAAACCTGCCAATAATTTCATCCTATATTTTGCATCAGAAAATAAAGCAGGCTTAGGAATAAATTTGCCCCCACTCTTTTTTCCTTTTAATCCTTGTAGTTCAAGTAATTTACAAAAATAGTCCCCTCTATGGTAAGCATAAGTTTTACAAGTAGTCCCTATTTTATCCCTTATTCTTTTATAAGGGTAAAATATATTTACAGAGTCCATTGTTTCTTTATTATTTGAAGTTATTCCAAAATCCCCTTTTTTAGAAAAATGTCCATTCCCTAACCATACCCCTAATGAATAAGGTTCAATATCACAATTTATTGCATCTTTGAATTTTTCAATATATAATCCTTGTTTTGTTTGCCACCTACAAGTATTTTCTTGCTTTTGCCATTGCATTATTTCAGGGGGAGTAGCAAGAACATTAAGTTGCTTAAAATCACTTTTTCTTGTTTTATGAGTTTTTCCTTTTTCAAAATTTCTTAAATCAAGAGTTACAGGAATTAAGTGGTTATTAGAACATTTGTATAATATTTCATTAGTTCTTTTTGAAATTACTGAATACATTTCATCGCAAAACCAATTAGTTGTGTTTATTACTTTTTCAAAAGTAGTGTTTCCATTATATTGTAAGGAAACTACTTCATCACCAACTTTAATATCTTCAATATTTTTTGTTGTTCCATTCGATAGTAATACTTTTGAACCTGCTGGTTGACAACCTTGTGTCCCACATACAAACATTGCAACATTATCTCCGCCACTTTTTCTTGCTAAAAAATCTTTGTGAAGCATATTCATTAATTGGTCAGGGTGAACAAATTTGGTTGCGTATGAAATGTGTTCTAGTTCCCCCCATTCAGGGTGTTGTAAATCAAATTGTCTATAATATTCTGCCATGTAAGACAGTGAACCTTGGAGTTTGAAATCGTTTGTAGTGTTAGCCATTATTTTTTGCACCCACAATGTTCTTTAAATTCACCACAAGTTTTACAATATGTTAGCCATTCTATTTTTTTAGGTTTAGCTTTATTCATTATTTGCCACCAAGGAATGAGCCTGTTGTTATAAAATTTATTCCTCTACCACCATAAGTTTCTGAAACATATTTGGAATAGGCTTTGTATAATTCTGATTTAACGAAACCAACTTTGGAAAACATTTGGGAACGAGAAACTACTCGCCCATCAATTAACGTAGCATTTTTTTGAGTAAAAGCAATATAATATTCACATTCGTTAGCAACGTCAATATCTTTTACTGAAATGCGTGTGTTTGGAATACCTTTATCATAATGTAATATTTTATCGTCAATTAAGTATAGTCCTTGCAGTATTGCCCACATTGAATTGGTAGAACCTGCTTCAAACTTACTCAACGCATTGTTTATACGAAAGTGTTGTTCTTGAATATAAGAATCATCCAAGATTAACAACTCCTCGCAAACCCACTGCTAAAGAAAACATTATGAATAAAGCAAATATAATGAAAATCCATTTAGCATACAACCAAACCAAAGGTTGTTTCTCTTTAATGTTTCTTAAAAATATTAATTCTAACAAAACTCCAGCCGTAATTGGCAAAACAAAGTAAAGAGTATTAATGTTTAAGCAACAAAACAAAACAGATAAACCTAACAACGCATCTGCTAATCCGAATGATTCATTCCATTTTTCTTTCCAAAAAAACAATCCTAGCATGGTTAAAACTAATCCCACTACTCCTAAATATGGATTCAACCCAAATCCGATTAGGGTTGGAGAGTAGTAGATTGCAGGAGCAAGACGGGATTTTTTATCTTGTACTCCTGCAATCAAAATAGTAAATACTCCCAAAATAAAAATTGCCAACTGAATATATGTGGGTAGTTCTAAAATGTTCATGGTTGTTCACCATCCAAAAACTTTGGTTCTACTTCAACACTTAATTTATCTCGCATGGCTTTATCTTGAAAAATATTAATAAACTTCTTATTCTCTAAAAATAATCCAAGAGCAGTAATTATTTTATTCCAATGCTTAGGACTTCTAACAATAAAAACGGGGGAAAAAATATTATTTCCTTCATAGATTCTCATTGTGTAATCTTTGTTAGGAAATTTTTCTATTTCAATAATATATTTTACCATGCTTTAATTCCCCCAAAAACTTTATGCTACTGGTGTAACAGGAGTAGGCACTACTATTCCTGCTATCGCTATTTGCAACGTTCCATCAAGTAATTGTTTGATTGTTTCTTTTGCTACTTCTCCTGGAACTGCTGTGAATAAGCAAACTATTATTCCTAAGCAAAGTAATGCGGTTACAATTAATACTATGTCTTGCCACTTTAATCCTAGTAATCCTTGGTTGAATAGTTCTGCTTCTGCTAAATCAGCTACACTTTTTGCTTTTGTTAAACGAGCAACATCTTTATCCCATTCAGATTCTGAAACTTGTTCATTTAAATTATCGTTTGTTGGATGACCTTCATTAATTTGAATTATTTTACAACCTGAAACAACATCTGTTATTGCTCCTGACCAACTAATTAAAACTTTTGAACTTGGGTCTTTCTTATTAAAATAAATTTCAGATTTCCCTTGAGTATTAGTACGAGAAATTGTTCCTGCTCCGCTACGAAATTTTCTTATTACAATTAAATCGTTCTTTTTTAGACTTGTTGCGAAAATCAAGAAGATTAAAGCAAAAGTCACTAAAGAGAAAACTGTTAGAACTATTCCCCCATACAAATTCCAAGTTAGAGTTGGAAAAAAAATGAAGTTAATTGCTGTTAAAAGAACTAAGACAATAAACGAAACCATGCTCGGTAATAGCAGATAGTTTGCGAATTTATAAAAAATTGGGTTAAGCGTATCAAATCCCATTGTTTCTTTCAAATCAAATTTTGGAGATTGAAGAATTGAAGGTTCTTTTTGAACAGGCAAAGGTTGAGGAACTGGTTTTTGAGGAGCAACAGGTTTCTTTATCGCAACTGGTTTTCTTGGTTTAATAGGTTTGTCTAACACAGGCATTTCTTGTTCACTTAAATAATTTATTTGTGCTTCTTCATCCATGATTAAAACCATCCCTTTTTCTTTTGCTCTAACTCTTGCTGATAAACTGGTTCAAGAGAACTTGTTTGAGTTCTCATCTGCTTAGGATTATTACCAGTTGAACGAGAATGAGAAATTAAACCAAGTTTTTTCCTTGAAAAAAAATTGAAATAATCTACACAAAACTTTATTTGTTGAGCATGTTCACGAGTAGAATACTTTGCAATCAAATCATACTTTCTAGTAGTGTCTGCGTGTTTAATTTCATCAAGTTGAACCTTATTAAAAATATTAAGTTTCTTTTCAGCAATCAAGTAAGCATAATTTTGAGCATCATTAATCTTAGCTAAACACTTCTGCCCATTTTTCAAATAAGCAAGAGGATAATCTGCATTAAAAGGTTCAATAAATGGAAGGACTTCGTCGCAAATAGTTCTTTCGTTACCTTTACCATCAATCAAAGTTTTATATTTTAGAATATAAGTTGTATGTTGTGCTAATGCCATTGCTACTTGGGATTCATTATCCCCCATAGCCCATTGAGGAGAAGACTGTTGCGCTTGTTGTTGTGCTTGGGGATACATCATTAGTCAAACCCCATTGCTTTGATTGAATGTTTAGGATAATTATTATACAAAAATAAAGCAAATTCTTTTTGCTTCTCATTAATATCAGTTGACTCTTTTAATATTTTCCAGAGTAAAGTTGCTTCATGACCTTCATAATAAAGCCCTTTTAACATTTGTAAGTCTATTTTTTTTAATTCATCCTTATTTTTATTAGAAAGATTTGCTAAGCACTTTGAACTTGATTGCCATTTCTTAGTAACTTCCTTTTCAATGTGACTTGCACCTATTAATCCTGTTAAAGTTCTAGCCATGTTTTTTTCAATCAGATTCATTCTCATCCCTCTTTTTCTTTGCATCAATCATATCCAATAATAAGATAATTGTTGTTCCAAGTAATGCTAAACCTAACGCCCATTGAAATAAAGGGTCAAGAGTAGTGTAAACTATTGCGTTTCCATTAATTTGAGAAATATATGGTAGTGTTACGCTGGAAATTAGTGTTCCAAGAGAAGCTAACAAAATAAATAGTGGTTTAAATATTTGTATTGGGCTTATGATTGCTAGTAAAATTAAAATGAGGATTATCAAAATTTCCATATTTTATCACAACTTATTTTTGTTAGCGAGATATCCCTCGCTAAGAAATATTACCAAGAACTAGCCGATTGGCTAAATTTACATTCTTGATAAGATTTGCATTATTACAACTACAGTAACGATTAATGTAATTATTCCTACTAAAGCTAGGATTGTTACATCTGTTACCATGTTTGAAGCCAATAGACTTGCTATAACAATTGCTACGATGAATACTGTCATTACTCCACCGATTGCTAATTGTGCTAGAGATTGTCCAACAGCTTTTGATTCAAAATCCATGTAATAGTATACTATGTCGAGGTTATATTTAAACCTTATGGTTGAAAGAAGTTACTTGAAAAAGCCTTGAAGAATAGAAACTTTAGTTTTAGCCCTTTCAAAAATTTGAGGATTCTTAATTTGTTCCCTAGCTTGAGCAACACTTAAACGCAAATTCTGATTTTTAATTCTTTCAAGCTTCTCATTATATTTTATAGCATCCAATCTAGATTGTGTTTTTTTTAACTCAGCTTTATATTGCTGTTTAGCAGTTAATCTAGTTCCCTGACCACTACCCGTTAATTTATTAAACAAAGCAGAATGCGTATCACCCTTAACAGGATTACCAAACAAATCAACCGAAGCCATTAATAGTATTAGTGTTGTAACTACTTATTAAGCTTTTTGTTTTGGGTTGGGTTTGACTGGGGGTTACTTCTATTTTGCCTATTTGAAGCAATATACCCAATCATATATACCTTACACTCAATCATATTGCTAAAGTTTGGGGTAGTGGTGGTTTTAACCCATTCTAGTTACTATAATACTATTTATATGATATTTATGATTAATTATATTATTATATATAATATATATATATATTGTGGGCTGGGGGAGTGTTTCTACCATAAATATCGTATTTACCTTCACCCCATTATTGGT
>Ga0247840_10009277_pt1 | contig 12774 bp, 7 predicted proteins | sample LaCruzMarch2015__FD_192404 | JGI IMG/M metagenome (GOLD analysis project Ga0247840, IMG submission 192404) | Freshwater microbial communities from meromictic Lake La Cruz, Castile-La Mancha, Spain - LaCruzMarch2015_17m | ecosystem: Environmental > Aquatic > Freshwater > Lake | place: Spain...
TACGGCGTACTGCTCAACTGGGCGTCCAAACTTTCGCGCCGTCACGCCGCGATTACACCGGCGGATTGTATTCAGTGCGGACTTTGCGCCGACTCGTGTCCCTACAACGCCATCAACAAACCGGTATCCGCCGCGGCTCCGGAAAACCGCAGCCGGGGCGCGCGGCGGCTTGGTCTGCTGATTTTGCTGGTGCCGGTTCTCGTGGTGATCGGCGCCGGTACCGGCGGCCTGCTGCGCGAACCGCTTTCGCGGATGCATCCCACCGTCCGGCTGGCCGAGCGCATCGCCGGCGAGGAGCTGGGCCGTTACAAAGGAATGACGATTGAGTCGTTTGCTTTCCGCGCTTCCGATACGCCCAACGAAAAACTTTATGCAGAAGCCGTGACCCTTAAGGAAAAATTCGGACGCGGCGGAAAATGGCTCGGCGCATTTATCGGCTTCGTCATCGGATGCAAGCTGATCGCTGTTTCCGTTGTGCGGAAGCGCACCGCATATGAACCCAATCGCGGCACCTGCTACAGCTGCGGACGCTGTTTTAAATACTGCCCGGTGAAGATGCCGTGCCGCGAAAAACTTGCCGGATCCACGCCGGATACGGCTGAGTTCCGGCAGTACTGAAGTAAAGCCGGAACTTAGGGTGTATTCGCCCGTAGATCCGGCTTATAAGGATGGTGTATGGAAGAGAAATCAGAGTTTAAACGACGACCGGTTTTGGCGCTGGCGGCGCAAAGTGTGGCGATGGTGGCGGCGCTGTTTTCGCTGATCCTTTGCATTCTGCTGATGGCCGACTTTGTGCGGATTCAGCAGATGGATCCGCTGAACGACCCGCAACTTTTACAACTGCGCGAGAAGCTCGCCGTGTCAACCGGCGACAGCACGGCGCTGGTTGAACAGGTTCGCACGTTTGATTTTTATGCCCGCCGCGCTTTCTTCAGTAATCAGGAACAGCGCCGCATGGGCGGGCTGCTGCTGCTCGGCGGAGCGGTCGTCTGTTTTATCGCGCTGAAATTTTCCAGACTTTGGAAACCGGAGCTTCCACGGGTTGGGAAGGCGAAGACAGTGAATCACGGAGAACTCAACGCGCTGTTCCGGCAACTGCTGGCAGGCGCCGGAATTCTGCTGGTGGCGGCGGCACTGTTTCTGGCGTTTGCGGTGCAAAGCGATCTGGCGGTTGTGCTCAAGCAGTCCGCCGGGCCGGCGAAGACGGCTGCCGCACAGGCGGCTCCGGAAGTTTTGCCGGTGCAGGTCGCATACGGATCGATCAGCAACTGGCCGTCGCTGCGCGGACCGGGCGGATACGGTGTAGCGTATTTCACGAATGCGCCGGTTCGCTGGGATGTCAAAACCGGTGAAGGCGTGCTGTGGAAGAGTGAAATTCCGGTTCAGGGCTTCAACTCACCGATTGTCTGGGGACGCCGCATTTTCATGTCGGGTGCCGACGACGAAGGACAGGAAATTTTCTGTTTTGATGCCGATACCGGCAAACAGTTATGGACGAAAAAAGTGGAAACCGCCGCGGCACTTCCCGAAGTGTCGGACGATACCGGTTATGCCGCGCCGACGATGACGACGGACGGGCAGCGCGTGTTTGCCGTTTTCGCGACGGGTGAGCTGGCGGCATTCGATATGGACGGTAATCCGGTCTGGCAGAAAAATATCGGCGTTCCGAAAAATCCGTACGGTATGGGATCATCGCTGATCACCGACGGCCAACGGCTGTTTGTGCAGTATGACCACGACAACGCGAAAATGGTTATGGCGTTCGATTGCGCGACCGGAAATCCGGCCTGGCAAACACCGCGTACGCATATGTCCTGGTCGAGCCCGGCGCTGATCGAAACCGCCGCCGGACTTCAGTTGATCCTCAATGATGAACAGAATGTGACGGCCTACGATCCGGCTACCGGAAAACAGATATGGACCGTCAAGTGTCTGGGCGGCGAAGTCGCGCCGTCACCCGCCTACAACGGCAAAGGTATTGTTTTTGTGGCGAACGAATATGCACAGGCCAGTGCGTTGAAGCTGACAGGCGGCACGCCGGAAATCCTGTGGCAGTACGACGAATATCTGCCGGAGATCAGCAGTCCGGTCGCGGCGGAAAACCTTTTCTTCATCACGACTTCCGCGGGCGACGTAGTTTGTCTCGATGCCGCGACAGGAAAAGCGAAATGGAAGCAGGAGTTCGAAAAAGGATTCAGTTCGTCACCGGTGCTGGTCGGCGACCGCGTCTACGCCATTGACGTCGCCGGGGTCGTGCATATTTTTGGCGCGGCACCGGAATATAAAGAAATCGGAACCATTGCGCTGGGCGAACCCGTCCACGCCACGCCCGCTTTCATGGACGGACGCATCTATATTCGCGGCGACAACAATTTATTTTGTATTGGAAAATGAGGGTTGACCGCAAAGACGCGAAGACGCTAGGAAGAGCAGAGATGATTGAAGATCTAATCAAATACATTCCAGAGACATTAAAGCATGAATCTGGTTCTGTCTTCTATTCTGGGCGAAGAGCTTTTAACGCTCCCCGCAGTCTTTATATTTTGGGGTTGAATCCTGGCGGATCTCCAGAATTGCAAGCTAATGAAACCGTCGAATGGCATACAAGCAAAGTTCTTTGTGAGAAACCAGACGAGTGGTCGGAATATCAGGATGAACAGTGGCTTGGCAAACCAGCGGGAAGTCATGGGTTACAACCACGAGTGCTGCATCTATTGAGTGCGTTGAATTTAAATCCATGTCTCGTCCCTTCCAGCAATCTTATTTTCTTACGGAGCATCAAGGAGCGTGATTTGGATTTTGAACGATGGGCGACGGAATGTTGGCCATTTCATGAACAGGTCATTCGCCGATTAGGTGTCAGGACAATTCTTTGCTTCGGGAAACAGGCGGGAAATTGGGTTTGTCAGAAAATGCTAGCGAACAGATTTGTTGATGAGTTTATAGAACAAAACAGTCGGAAGTGGCGCAATTCTGTCTATGAGAATCGAGATGGCGTTTCTGTGGTAATCGCCACTCATCCAAGCAGGGTAAATTGGAAAAATCCAGCGACAGACCCAGCTCCTTTAGTGAGGACTTTATTGAATAAAATGTTGTGAGCTAAATTCTTAGCGTCTTCGCGTCTTTGCGGTCAAAACCAGAAGCAGTAATGAGTGAAAAAATAAATACCTTGGAAGTCGATCGAATCGTCGCGGAGATTGGCCGCGATGCGGCATCTGTCATTCCGATTCTTCAGGCGGTGCAGAAGGAGTTTAAATATCTTCCGGACGCTGTGCTGCGGCGGGTCTGCGAGATTAGCGATATTACGCCGGCGCAGATCGAAGGCGTCTCGTCCTTCTTTTCGCAGTTTCGCCGGTCGCCGGTCGGCAAACATATGATCAGCGTTTGCGACGGAACGGCCTGCCACGTCAAAGGGGCTGACGCGGTATACGCTTCTGTCATGAAAGAGCTGGGGATCAAAACCGGCGACACTGCGGCTGACGGAATTTTTACCGTTCAAAAGGTGGCGTGTCTCGGCTGCTGCACGCTGGCTCCGGCGGTGCAGATTGACGGCGTGACCTACGGCCATGTGCGCACGGACACCGTATCGAACATGCTCACCGATTTTCTGGAGAACGAAGCTAACCGGACGCCGCGCAGTTTCCAAATGTCGGAAGAGGGCGTATCGAAAGGCGAAGTGCGCATCGGACTGGGTTCGTGCTGTGTGGCCGGCGGCAGCGCTAAAATCCGCGACGCGCTGGAAGACTCGCTCGCCGCGCTGAGCTGCAAAGTCGACATCAAACCGGTCGGCTGCGTCGGCATGTGCCACCGCACTCCGCTGGTCGAAGTGGTGATTCCGGGGGCCGAGCCGGTGCTGTACGCCAAGGTAAAGCCGGAGGATATTCCCGAGATTATCGAGCGGCATTTTCGTCCGGACAAACCATTCATCAAAATCCGTGCGGCGGCGGAGAGCTGGCTTAAAAAACTCTACACCGACGAAGCGCGCGATGTGCCGGAGCGTTACTCGATTGATGTGCGCGAGAAACCGGTCGCCGACTATCTCGGGCGGCAGCAGCATATCGCCACCGAGTTCGGCGGCGTGCTGAACCCGTCGGATATGGCGGAATACAAACGACTCGGCGGTTTCGAAGCGCTCCGGACGGCGCTATCCAAAAACGATCCCGCCGGACTGATTTCAGAAATTGAAAAAAGCGGACTGCGCGGCCGCGGCGGCGGCGGATTCCCGACTGCCCGCAAGTGGTCCGCCGTGCGCAAGGCTTCCGGTGCAAAAAAATATATCATTCTGAACGGCGACGAGGGCGATCCCGGCGCGTTCATGGATCGGATGATTCTTGAGTCGTATCCCTACCGCGCCATCGAAGGAATGATCCTGGCGTCGTTCGCGGTTGGCGCGACGGAAGGCGTGCTTTACATCCGCGCGGAATATCCGCTGGCGGTAAAGCGGGTTCGCAAAGCGCTGGCCGACTGCGAAGAGGCCGGACTGCTGGGCGAAAATATTTTAGGCAGCGGACATTCTTTGAAGCTTAAAATTTTTGAAGGAGCCGGGGCGTTCGTCTGCGGTGAAGAGTCGGCGCTGATCGCCTCGCTCGAAGGGCGGCGCGGCATGCCGAACTACCGCCCGCCGTTTCCGGCGGAGCAGGGACTGCACAACTGTCCGACGCTGGTGAACAACGCGGAAACCTACGCGGTGGTGCCATGGATTTTCCGTCACGGCGCGGAGGCGTTCGCCAAGTTCGGTACGGAACACAGCAAAGGCACCAAGGTATTTTCGCTGGCGGGAAAAATTGACCGCGGCGGACTGATTGAAGTGCCGATGGGAATCACCATCAACGATGTGGTTAATCAGATCGGCGGCGGCGTTGCCGACGGACGGACGTTCAAGGCGGTGCAGATTGGCGGACCGTCCGGCGGTTGTATTCCCGCATCGCTCGGCGATACCACGGTCGACTTTGAAGCGCTGAAAGAAGTCGGCGCGATGATGGGCTCGGGCGGTTTCGTGGTGCTGGACGATCACGACTGCATGGTCGAGATGGCGCGCTATTTCCTGTCATTCACGCAGAGCGAATCGTGCGGCAAATGTACGCCTTGCCGCGTCGGCACCAAGCGCATGCTCGAAATCCTGACGCGGCTTTGCGAAGGGAAAGGTAAGCCGGGCGACATTGAAAAACTCGAACAGCTGGCCGAAACGATCCGCTCGCAGAGTTTATGCGGCCTCGGCAAAACCGCGCCGAACCCGGTACTGACGACGCTGCGGTATTTCCGCGCAGAGTTCGAAGCGCACATCGCCGGGCGCTGTCCGGCGGGCAAATGCAAAAAGATGATTACCTATTCAATCAGCGACCAATGCATCGGTTGCACCAAGTGCGCCGTCGAGTGTCCGGTGGAGGCCATTCACGGCGAGCCTTATTCAAAGTTTGAAATTGATCCCGAAGTTTGTGTGCGGTGCGACAACTGCCGGAAAGTTTGTCCTGTCGATGCCGTGGAAGTGAAGTAGCTATGCCTGAACTGAAAATAAACGGAAACTCTGTAACGGTGGAGCCCGGCGCGACTGTACTCGCGGCGGCGGAAAAGCTGTCGGTCGACATTCCGACGCTGTGTCACTTGAAAGGCGCGGAACCGGAAACTTCGTGCATGCTGTGTGTGGTGAAGGACAACGCCAGCGGACGGATGATTCCGGCATGCTCGGCGCGCGCGGCCGACGGCATGGATATCGATACGGAATGCGCCGAAGTTCAGTCGGCGCGGCGCGGCATTTTGAATCTGCTGCTGAGCGAACACACCGGCGACTGCGAAGCACCGTGCAGACGGATTTGTCCGGCGCATCTGAATACTCCGCTGATGTTGCGCGAAATCGAGCGCGGCAATTTCGAGTCTGCCGCACGGATTGCCAAACACGATCTGGCGATTCCGGCGGTGCTCGGCTACATCTGTCCCGCGCCGTGTGAAAAAGGGTGCCGCCGCGGACAGGTCGATCAGACGATTACCATCCGCGCATTGCACCGGCAGGTCGCCGAAAAATCCCAAAGACTGGAAGTTGATTTTCTAAACATGGCCCCGAATGATCGGGGTCTCTGCTCCGCTTCGAGAAAAAAGGTGGCGGTGACCGGCTCGGGCGCGGCGGGACTTTCCTGTGCCTGGAACCTGCGGCTGCTGGGTTATGACTGCACGGTTTTTGATGTAAGCCCGGTTGCGGGCGGATCGCTTCGCGGGGAAACAGCTCTGCCGCCGGAAGTTCTCGATGCGGAGATCCGCAGTCTTCAGTCCGCCGGAATAGATTTTAAATTGAATGCAGCCGCGCCGACGGACGGCTTCGTCGCGATGGTCGAGCCGGAAGAGCATAAGCTGGCCGTTAAGGCGGTCGCCAACGGTAAAGCGGCGGCGCGGGCGCTGGATCGGCGCTTGAACGGAATCATCGGCGCGGGCGCCGAACGGTTTGATTCGAAGATTGGAAAACTGCGCGACAGCGAATTGCAGGAGCTGGTGAAGAACTGCCCGATAGACGGAAACGCCGAGGCTGCGCGGTGTCTGCATTGCGACTGCCGCAAGCCGGAGAGCTGCAAGCTGCGCCGGTATGCGGAGCAGTACGGTGCCGATCCGCGGGAATTCCCTGCCGACGAACGCAAGCATGTTCAGCTGATCGGACATAACGAAGCGGTGGTGTTCGAGCCGGGCAAGTGCGTCAAGTGCGGACTGTGCGTACGGATTACCAAGCGCGCCGGTGAAGAACTCGGGCTGGCCTTTGCTGGCCGCGGATTCAACACGCAAGTCACCGTGCCCTTCGGCGAATCGTTGCAGAACGGACTGCGGACTGCCGCCGCCGAATGCGTCGCGGCCTGCCCGACCGGCGCACTCTCTTTTCGTGAAACAGAAGAAAGACTGAACGGATGAAGGTTGTTCACATTGTTCCCGGTTCCGGCGGTACGTTTTACTGCCAGAACTGTATGCGCGACGCGGCGCTGGTACAGGCGCTGCGGCGGCAGGGAATCGATGTGGTGATGGTGCCGATGTATCTGCCGATGTTTACCGACGGCAACCCGGAACATACGCCGGTTTTTTTCGGCGGCATCAACGTTTGGCTTCAGCAGCAGCTTCCTTTGTTTCGGAAAACACCGCGCTGGCTCGACCGGCTGTTCGATTCCAAATGGATGCTGCGGCGCGCGGCAAAAATGGAAGGGACGACTTCGGCGGCAGGACTCGGCGCGATGACACTTTCGATGCTGGAAGGATCGGACGGCAATCAGCGCAAGGAAGTGGAGCGGCTGGTGCAGTGGCTGGCGGAGCAGGAAAAACCGGACGTAGTGCATATCTCCAATGCACTGCTGATCGGGCTGGCGGCAGAAATCAAGTCGGTTTTGAATGTGCCGGTGGTCTGCACCTTGCAGGACGAAGACGACTGGCTGGATAAAATTAATCCGCCGTTTAAGCAGGCCTGCTGGCAGGCCATCGCGGCGCGCTGCAAAAATGTCGACCGGTTTATTTCCGTGAGCCGCTGGTTCGCCGACCGGATGAGTGAGCGGCTAAAAATTGCGCGGGACAAAATCGACGTGGTGCATATCGGCATTGATTTAAAAGGCTACGAACCGGCGCCGCTCGATTTGAATCCGCCGGTACTTGGTTTTCTTTCACGCATGAGTCCGGCGCTGGGCCTCGGCCGGCTAGTCGATGCGTTCATCGAATTGAAAAAGGTTCAGGGATTGGAAAACCTGAAACTGCGCGCGACGGGCGGTATGGTCGGCTCGGATCAGGCGTTCATTTCCAGCCTGCGTAAAAAACTGGCGAAAGCCGGTTATGAAAACGATGCCGAATTTATCGAGGACTTCAGCCGGGAACACCGGCAGGCGTTTCTGAAGTCGCTGTCGGTGCTGTGCGTACCGGTGGAGCAGGGCGAAGCGTTTGGCACCTATATCATCGAAGCGCTGGCGTCCGGCGTGCCGGTGGTACAGCCGGATGCCGGGGCGTTTCCCGAGCTGATCGAAGCGACCGGCGGCGGCGTGATCTATCACGATCTAGTGCAAACGCTGCGCGAGCTGCTGACGAATCCCGCAGAGCTCCGGCGGCTTGGACAAACCGGCCGCGCGGCAGTGATTAAAAACTTCAGCGTCGAGACGATGGCGCAGAAGATGATTACGGTTTACAGGAGACTTGCCGGATCCACGCCGGATACGGCTGAGTTCCGGCAGTACCGGAAAGAGTAAAGCCGGAACTTAGGGTGTAGTCACCCGTAGATCCGGCTTATAAAATGGAGTTGAGGTAAATGATGACCGCAAAAACGCAAAGACGCAAAGGCTGGAGCAGGGTGTCCTTAAATAGTCTCATGTTTCTTCGCGTCTTAGCGTCTTTGCGGTCATTTATTTCAGTTGTTGTGCTGATGTGTTTGGCGGGAGCTGTTCAGGCTGAGTGGAGCACCTATCACGGCGGCGCGGATTTACGCGGCGTCTCGGAAACGGCTTTGCCGGAAACTCCGCAGCGGCTGTGGCGGTACAATGCGGGCGGCGCGATCTGTAACACGCCGGTGTCGGACGGCGAGCGGATTTTCTTTGCGGCGAAAAAGGGACAGGTGATCGCCGTCGATTTAAAAGGTTCCGAAGTCTGGAAGAAAAATTTTACGCGGACGAATGATGCCGGTGCGGAGATGCCCGTTCAGTTCGATGCGCCGCTAGTCTGTGCGGACGGCGCAGTATTGGCCGGAACGACGCGCGGCACTTTATATGCGCTCGACGCCAAAAACGGCGCGGAGAAGTGGCGCTACGAAACAGGCGGCGTGATCATCGGTTCGCCGAACCGGATCAATGCGAATCAGGTTGTGGTCATCGACCAGTCGGCCGGTGCGCTGCATGGTCTGGATCTCGCCAGTGGAAAGCTGCTGTGGAAGACCGAAGGTGTGGAACGGTGCGATGGTTCGCCGGGCATTGGCAACGGACGGATTGTTTTCGGCAGCTGCCTCGCCGCGCTGCATATTTATTCGGCGGCGGACGGAGGTCATGTGCGCGACATTGAAATCGGCGGCGATGCGCAGGTGGCTGGCGGCGCGGCCATCGCCGGCAATCTGGTTTTCGCCGGTGTGCGCTCCGGCAGCCTAATCTGCGCTGATACAGAGGCTGGCGAAATTATCTGGAGCAGCGCCGAGTCGAAGGAACAAAGTTTTTCCACACCGGCGGTGACGACCAATAAAGTGATCTATTCGTCCGACAACGGTTTTGTTTATGCGGTGACCCGCGCGGAGGGTCGTCTGCTGTGGAGCTTTAATGCAGGCGGCCTGCCGACTTCGCCGGTAGTGGCGAAAGACAAGGTCTCCGTTTCGTCGGACGGAGTTTTGTATCTGCTGAATCTGGAAGACGGAAGAAAGCTGTGGTTGCAGGAAGTCAGCGACGACATCAGTTCGCCGGCGCTGATCGGCGGACTGCTGGTGGTCGGCGCGGATGACGGAACGGTGACGGCGTTCGGAACAAAGGAATAGGTTTATGAGTGCATTGCTGAAACTGAACGGCATTTCAAAACGGTATGACGAAACAACGCCGGTGCTCGCTGGAGTCGATCTCCTGATCACGGCGGGCGAAAGCGTGGCGATCACCGGACCGTCCGGCTGCGGCAAAAGTACGCTGCTGAATATTATCGGCACGCTGGAGCGGCCCGACGCCGGTACGCTGGAATTCCATGGAAAAGATCTACTGGCGCTGAACGAAAAAGAAACGGCGGAGTTCCGTAACCGGCGCATCGGATTTGTTTTTCAGCTGCACCATTTGCTTCCGCAATGTTCGATTCTGGAAAATGTGCTGGTGCCGACGCTGGTCAATAAAGAGGCTGGAGATGCGCCGGCGCGCGCGCTGAAATTGCTGGATCGAGTTGGTTTGTCCGAGCGACTGAATCATCGGCCCGGACAACTCTCCGGCGGCGAGCGTCAGCGTGTAGCGCTGGTGCGGGCGCTGATGAACCGTCCGCAGCTACTGCTGGCGGATGAACCGACCGGATCGCTCAGCCGCGACGGAGCCGATCAGCTGGTGCAGCTGCTGCTGGAACTCAACCGCGAAGAAAATCTAACGCTGATCATGGTGACCCATTCGATGCGGCTGGCGGAAAAGATGGAGCGGATGCTGACGCTAGAAGCCGGAATTCTAAAATGATGAAACTGCTTCTCAACAGTTTGCGATTCTACTGGCGGGCGCATCTCGGCGTACTGCTGGGAACCGTGCTGGCGGCGGCGGTGCTGACCGGCTCGCTGCTGGTCGGCGACTCGGTACACGGTTCGCTGCGGAAGTTCGCCTTGCAGCGGCTGGGCGGAATTCGGCAGGCGATGTACACGCCGCACCGTTTTTTTGCACGCGGTCTGGCTGAAAAAATTCCGGGCGGTTCGTCGGCGGTGTTGCAGTTGCGCGGCATAGCGATCACGGACAGCAGACAGGTGAATCGCGTGCAGGTGTTCGGGGTTGATTCCAATCTTTGGAATTTTGCCGGGCTAAATTTCCAACTGCTGGAAAATGAAACCGCGCTCAACCAAAAGCTGGCGGCATCGCTCGGCGTCCAAGTCGGTGACGAAGTTTCGCTGCGGATTGAAAAGCCGGGACTGCTGCCGGGCGATGCGCCGCTCGCTGCGCAAAAAGATGACCGGACGGTGCGCGCGCGGTTTACGGTCCGGCGCATCCTCACCGACGACGAGCTCGGCCGCTTCAGTCTGTCGGCCAATCAGGTGGTGCCGTACAACGCTTTTGTAAATTTACAGACATTGGAAAACCGGACGGAGCTGGCGGGCAAAGCCAATCTACTGCTGACCGGCGCGAACGGTTCAGACGCGGCACTCAAACAGGTTTGGACGGACGGTGATTTCGGTTTCCGGTTCCGGCAGCAGGGCGCGCTGGTGCAGCTGGAGTCCGATCAGATTTATCTGGAGCCGGAAGCCGTGCGCGCGGCGCTTTCGATTCCGGGCGCGGAGGGAACGCTGACCTATCTGGTAAATTCGATTTCAAAAAATCAGAAGGCGACGCCGTACTCGTTTGTGCTGGCCCGCGCAGACTCCGGACTGCGCGACGACGAAATCATTTTGAACCGCTGGCTGGCGGATGAACTCAGCGCGCAGCCGGGCGATCCGGTGGTGATGAAATATTTTGAACTGTTGCCGTCCAACCGGTTCGAAGTGCGCGAACGGACGTTTACGGTGAAGCGAATTGCGGAGATGGATGAACTGGCGGCCGAGCGCGAGCTGGCGCCGCGCTTTCCCGGACTGACGGATGTGGACCGCTGCGCGGATTGGGATGTCGGAATTCCGCTGGAGCAGGCCCAACTGGATGACAAAGCGAACGAGGCGTACTGGAACCAATACCGGCAGACGCCGAAAGCCGTCGTTTCGCTAAAAGCCGGGCAGGCGATGTGGGCGAACCGGTTCGGCCGTTTAACTTCGGTGCGCTGGCCGCAGGGCGGCGCGGTGACAGAAGATTTCCAGAACCGGTTTGATCCGGCGGCGGCCGGATTTGTTTTTCAACCGGCGCGCGAGCAGGCTTTGGCCGCTGTCGATAACGCCATGGATTTCGGCCAGCTGTTTATCGGCATGAGTTTCTTTCTGATCGTCGCAGCGCTGATGCTGACCGGCCTGCTTTTTGTTTTCGGTATTCAACAGCGCGCGGAAGAAATGGGAATTCTGCTGGCGACCGGCTGGCGACCGTCCGCCGTCCGCCGTCTTTTCCTGCTGGAAGGTGGCGCGATTGCGCTGGCCGGTTCGCTGGCCGGCGCATGGCTGGGAACCGGCTATACGAAACTACTGATTCTCGGACTGTCCACGTATTGGCAAGGTGCGGTGGCGAATTCAACGATTCAGTATTTTGCCCGGCCCGGCACGGTGCTGACCGGTGCGGCGGCGAGTTTCGTCTGTGCGATTCTTTCCATCGGTATTGCGATGTGGCGGCAGACCCGGCATTCGGCGCGCGAATTGTTGACTGCCGATTTTTCACAGCCGCCTTCGCCAACGCTGCGGCGCGCCAAGGGAGCCGGAGCCTTTGTTGCTGTTGCGTGCGGGCTGGGAGCGGTCGGGCTGGTTATCTATGCGCTGGTTGGCGAGGTGCAGAGCGTCACGATGTCGTTTTTCGGAGCGGGCGCTTTGCTGCTGGTTGCGGGTGTTTTGTTTTGCGGAATCGCTTTGCGGCGGACGGGACGGCATGGCCGGCTATCGGGTCTCGCCGGAATGGCGCTACGCAATATCACACGGCGGCGCGGACGCAGTCTGACGGTGATCGGCCTGCTGGCGTGCGGATGTTTTCTGGTCTTCGCCGTATCGTCGATGAAAGAAGATGTGACCGCGCATGCCGATAAGCCGTGGTCGGGTACCGGCGGGTTCCGCTGGTTCGGAGAATCCACGCTGCCGGTCGCCGATAATCCGGGCGGAGTCCGGCTGCGCGTCCGCGACGGCGACGACGCCAGTTGTCTAAACTTGAACCGTGCGCGGACGCCGCGCCTGCTGGGTGTTGATCCGGATGCGCTGTCGCAACGCAAAGCATTTTTGAACGGTGACGATGTGTGGCAACTGTTGAAGCTGGATCTACCGGACGGCGTCGTTCCCGCGCTTGTTGGCGATGCCGATACCGCGATGTGGGGACTGGAAGCGAAGACCGGCACGGAGCAGGGCGATGTGTTCGACTATCGCGACGAAGCCGGAAATATTTTCAAAGTCAAACTGGTGGGCCGTTTGCCGATGCGTCTATCGGTATTTCAAGGAACGCTTCTGATCGCCGAACCGCGGTTTGTTGAAAAATTTCCCGGCGAAGAAGGCTACCGCATGTTTCTGTTCGA
>Ga0247840_10009278_pt1 | contig 12773 bp, 9 predicted proteins | sample LaCruzMarch2015__FD_192404 | JGI IMG/M metagenome (GOLD analysis project Ga0247840, IMG submission 192404) | Freshwater microbial communities from meromictic Lake La Cruz, Castile-La Mancha, Spain - LaCruzMarch2015_17m | ecosystem: Environmental > Aquatic > Freshwater > Lake | place: Spain...
CTTCACCCGACGATGATTCCCTTCGATCACCTCCTCGCCAATGTCAACGGAAATTTCAACGCCTTCCACATCGTCGGCGACGCATCCGGCTCTGTGTTTCTCTATGGTCAGGGCGCGGGGATGATGCCGACGGCAAGCGCGGTGGTCAGCGACATCGTCGATATCGCCCGTGATATACGAAAAGGGATCGCCGGTCGCGTCCCTCCGCGGGTTCTTGACGAAGAAACCATTGAAAATATTCAACTGATGCCTTTTGACCAAATTCGAACCAACTACTATTTCCGTTTCACCGTCGCCGATCTCCCCGGTGTGCTTTCGACAATCTCCGGCATTCTGGGCACCAACGACATCAGCATTGCGACCGTCATCCAGAAGGGGCGAATGCAGACGCAGGGTGGGCCGGTTACAATCGTGATGACCACATACAAAGCCAGAGAAAGGGATGTTCGGAAGGCCCTCGACGATATCGATCGTCTCGATATCGTCATGGGGAAAACGATGCTGATCCGAATCGAGGATGACAAACTCTCATGAAGTACCTAATCATGCTGGGCGACGGAATGGCGGACGAACCGCTCGCCGACCTCGGAGGCAAGACCCCCCTGCAATATGCCCGCACCCCCAACATGGACCGGATGGCCTCGAAGGGAACCCTGGGGCTCATCGATACGATAGCGCCAGGTCTCTCACCGGGAAGTGATGTCGCAAATCTTGCTGTCCTCGGTTACGACCCACGGCTCTGCTATACCGGCAGAGGACCGCTTGAGGCGGCCAACATGGGGATCAGGCTCGCGCCGGAAGATATCGCTTTCCGCTGCAATCTCGTGACGCTCAGCGACAAGAGCGATCCGGTCATGGAGGATTTTACAGCCGGCCACATCACTTCCGCCGAAGCAAGACAAATGGTTTTGGACCTCGGCAAAGAGATCGGATCGGAGACTTTCATTTTTTATCCGGGTGTCAGCTACCGTCATCTTCTGGTCTGGAAAGGGGGTAAGGCCGGCATTGTGGCTACGCCGCCTCATGATATTACTGGCAAGGTTGTCGCGCCGTACCTTCCACACGGAGAAGGCGCTGAAACGATCGATCGTCTGATGCAACTCTCCCGCAACTTTCTCGTGAACCATCCGGTGAACCGGGAGAGGCGGGACCGGGGGCAGAAGCCTGCGACCGACATCTGGCTCTGGGGGCAGGGCAGGGCGCCACGGATCGAAAAGATTACGGAGCGGTTTCAGATTCGCGGCGGAATGATCTCTGCGGTGGATCTGCTGAACGGCATTGGGGTTTATGCCGGCTTGGAGGTGTTGCCCGTTAGCGGCGCCACCGGATATACCGATACCAATTATGTCGGCAAAGCGGAAAAAGCCCTTTCTGCCCTGAGTGAGCTTGACTTGGTCTTCATCCATGTCGAAGCCCCCGACGAGATGGGCCATGAAGGAAATTTGCATGGGAAAATCAAGGCCATCGAGGATTTTGACGAAAAAGTCGTCGGGACGGTTCTGTGCGGGATTCCCCAGTTTGGAGACTATCGTGTGGCTGTCTTGAGCGACCATCCGACCCCGATCCGCCTGCGAACCCATGCCGCCGACCCCAGTCCGATAGCGACCCTCTTTTCCTTAGACCGTGAAAATCAGGCCCGTGGAGTCGCTTTCGGGGAGAGCGAGGCAAAAAACACGGGCAACATGATTTCTCCCGGGCATCGTTTCATGGAGAATTTTATTGGTAACGGGAGGCGATTGTTTGAAGCGATCACCCGTTAAAATCCGCGCCATTTATGCGGATACCGATGCGATGGGCATCGTCTATCACACCAATTATATCCGCTGGTTCGAGGTCGGACGGACTGAATTGTTCCGCGACATGGGAATCCTCTACACAGAGGTGGAGGCGGCGGGGTTCAACCTGCCTTTGACCAAAGTCTATTGTCATTATTTTCTGCCGACGCGTTACGATGATCTGGTTTTCGTTGAAACGGAGATCGCTTATCTTAAGCGGGCCAGCATGAAATTCGTCTATACCATCCGGGATGCAAAACAGGGGAAAGTGCTTACGGAGGGTTATACGGTTCATGCCTGCACGGACCGGGCCGGGAAAATCATCCGCATCCCGGCCGTCATTACAGAGAAAGTATGCTCATTTTATCCCAAACTTAAAGGAGAATAGGAACACCATGACATCAAAAATTGACATACATGAATTGAACGAACCGGATAAGTTTCAGATCTTATTTCTTCGCGTCCGGACGTTTGCCGAAAAGCACCGGGTACGATTCTATGCGGGCGGGGGAATTTTCCTGCTTATCGCGCTCCTGGCCTGCGGTTGGTACCTCTGCCGGGCCGATTACCAGGCCAGCGCAACAAAAATATCCACTCAGATTTTTGAAACTGCCGCAAAAATCGGTTCTCCTGTTGGAGACGCTGAGGCGATCAAGGGATACAAGGATCTGATCGCCCGGTACCCGCAGAGCCAGGCGGCCATCACGGCTTATTACCGTCTCGGGAACCTCTACCTGGGTCGCCGGGAGTACGATGCCGCTATCACCGCTTATCAGGAATTTCTAAAAAACATTTCTGTAAAAAGCGACTTGATGACTCTGGCTTACAGTGGCCTCGGCGCCAGCCAGGAGGGGAAGAAAGACTTTAACAAAGCGCTGGAAGCATTTGAACTGGCAATGAAAACAAGTTCCGCAAATTCTTTTGAGGCGCTGAATTACAGCAACATCGCAAGGATTTATGAGGCGAAAAACGATTCCGCGAAGGCCGCCGAGTTCTACCGGAAGGCTCTGGAGAAGACGACGGATCCACTCATGACCCTGTATTTGAAAAGAAAACTGGCCATTTTGGGCTGATCACGCCGGAGGATTTATATCATGGCAGATGATTATTACAAAACACTTGGCGTCGACAAAAGCGCCGATGCGGAGGCGATTAAAAAGGCCTATCGTAAACTGGCCCTGAAGTATCACCCCGACCGGAACCCCGGAAACCGCGAGGCGGAGGAGAGGTTCAAGAAGATCAGCGAAGCCTACGCCGTATTGAGCGATCCTGAAAAACGAAAGCAATACGAGAGCTTCGGATCGGACCAGTTCAGCCGCCGCTACAGCCAGGAGGAGATCTTCCGGAACTTCGATCTCAATGAAATCCTTCGGGATTTTGGATTCGGCGGTATGGCAGGGAATGAACGGGGAACCCGGGGGACCAGTCGGCGTGGGGGGTTCGCTTTCCGCACCGGCGGCGATCCCTTTGCTGATTTCCTCAGGCAGGGGCAGGGGCAACCGCAGTATGCGCCAGCGCAGAAGGGGGAAGATCTTCATTACAACCTATCGATAACATTAGAGGAAGCGGTATCTGGCATCGAGAAAAAACTTGCCCTTCAGCAGGATCAGGCGGTCAATGAAATCAGCGTGAAAATTCCGGCGGGGATCAGTACGGGAAAGAAACTGAGACTTTCCGGAAAGGGATATGCCGGAAATCAGGGAGGCGCTTCCGGCGACCTCTACCTGAACATCACCGTACTTCCGCATCCGCTCTTCGCCAGGGATGGAAACGATATCTTCCTCGAAAAAACGATCTCCTTCACACAGGCCGTGCTCGGAAGCAGCATCGAGGTTCCGACGATCGACGGCTCGATCAAGAGGATCAAGGTTCCGACAGGGACGCAGGGCGGCACGAAGATACGAATGAAAGGCTATGGCGTTCCCGGTCTCAAGGGTTCCGACTCTTCCAAAGGAGACCAGTTTGTGAAGATCAACATCGACGTTCCCACCAAAATCAATGACAAACAGCTCCAACTGATCCATCAGCTTGCCGAAGAGGGGATTTAATACGAGGTAAGGTTCGAAATCAATGGAGGGCAGCCCCCAAGGCTGTCTGCTCTTTTGACTAGAATATGGTCCCGGATGAAATCTAGCGAGGGTTCATGCAAGTAATACGTTTTTTTATCGCGCTGGTTTTTCTTTTTTACAGCACGTTGTTTTCCGGGTGCAGCTCCGACCAGTCTTCTACGGATCGGGCAGAAACCCTGCTTAATCGCATGTCGGTGGAAGAGAAGGTGGGCCAGGTGATGATGGGATTTTTCCGCGGCCCGACTCTTTCCCAGGAACAGGAGAAGCGTATCCGCGAACTTCACCTCGGAGGGGTGATACTCTATGGCAGTTCCGGCAATATCTCGAACACCGGCCAGGTCGCCGCGCTGATTGAGTCGATCCAGAGTGCGGCCGGCGCGGCCGGGGGTGTTCCCCTGTTCGTCTCAATCGACCAGGAGGGGGGGCTGGTTGCAAGACTGACAGAAGGCGTGACGCTCTTCGGCGGCAACATGCTCCTCGGAGCCGCCGGCAGTGAAACGCTTGCAGCCGGGTCCGCGGCGGTTACCGCCCGCGAGCTCCGCTCCCTCGGCATCACCATGAATTTCGCACCGGTGGTGGATGTCAACAGCAATCCCGCCAACCCCATCATCGGGATCCGCTCTTTCGGCTCTTCTCCCGCGGACGTGGCGCGCCTCGGAATGGCCCACATCGCCCCCTACCGCGAATCCGGGGTCGTCTGCGTAGCCAAGCATTTTCCCGGACACGGCGACACCGATGTCGATTCCCACATCGGTCTGCCCATTGTCAAACATGACCGGGCGCGTCTCGAAGCGGTTGAGCTTTATCCCTTCCGGGCGATGGTGCGCGGCGGCATCCCGGCGGTTATGACCGCCCACGTTGAGGTGCCCGCCTTGGATCCGACAGGGCTGCCGGCTACCCTCTCCGCGCCAATCCTCTCCCTTCTCAGAAACGAGATCGGATTTTCCGGACTAATCATCACCGATTCGATGGGTATGGGCGCCATAGTCAAGGGGTGGGGTATAGAAGAGGCATCCATCCTCTCCTTTCTGGCCGGCACGGACATCCTCCTGTTCGGCGCAGACACAGGCCATGAACCGGCGGAGCAGGATGGCATATACCAGGCCCTGCTGTCCGCGGTAAAGAGCGGGCGTATTTCCACGAAACGGCTGGACGAGTCCGTGCGGCGGATTCTCGTCGCCAAGCAGAGCTACGGTGTGCTGGACGATCCGTTCCCCATCAAGAGCTGGCAGGCCTCCCTCGCATCAGCCGAACACCTTGCCGTCGCCCGTGAGGTCGCGGTGGGCGGTATTACCCTTGTGCGGAATGACAAAGGGCTTCTCCCCCTTGCCAGCGCCTCTCCCGTCCCCGTGGTATGGCCGACGGAGATGATCAAGTATCTGCAGCCGCTGCTTGCCGAGCTCCCCGGTCTCATCCCTTGTCTCGTTCCCCTCCAGCCGACAGCCGACGATATTGCCCAGGCGGTGAATAGCATCAAGGGGGCGCCGGTGGTGCTGGCGGTAAGCTACAACCTGGACCGCAATACCGGGTGGCTGAATCTCCTCAAGGCCATCAACGGTGATAATGTGGTAGTCATTGCCGTCCGCTCCCCCTACGACCTGATTCAACTGCCGGAAACCTCCACCTATGTGGCCATTTACAGCGACAGGCCGGTTGCATTGCAGGCGGTCGCCGAGCTGCTGACTGGCCGCATAATGCCGCGGGGACGGCTGCCGGTGGAACTGCCTGGACTCTACAGCAGGGGTTGGGGAATGAGCACTTTCTGAGGGACTCATTTCCCGCCGGCGACAATGGGACCCGTTGCCTCTCTAGCTCCGGAGACCCTCGACGTCGATGCGGCGCGTGCCCTCTTCCTGGAGGAGAGGCCCGATGCGCCCCAGGATACCGCGATCATGGATCTCCTGGCCGAAAAGGCGGATGTGAAGAGCCTGGTGCGCGAGGCCTTGCGCCAGGCAGGCCAGTTTCCTTTCAGCCAGGTGAACGAGCGCATCATTCGGTTTACAGGCAGGTTCATCGACGAAGAACTTGCCGGGGAGCTGCTCGCGGTGGACTTCGAAGATAGCGGATTCAATGACGATGTTGCCGAGGTTGTCGGCAAGCTGGGGCCGCTTTCCATCCCGCTTCTGTGTTCCTTTTTCGAGAGGAACGATCAAGCCAGAATCCCTCTGGCGCTAAGGATACTGGAGAATCTTCCGACGGAGGAGACGGTCGATCTCATCCTCACCCACTGGCCCCTGTTGTGGGGCGAGTACAAGGAATGGCTTCTGGACGCCGTGGAGGACATTGGGGACCAACGGTTCATTTCCGCGCTCAAGGTTGAGATGAGAGAAGGAGAACGAACCGAGAGCGAAATCTTTCGTCTCCTCTGCCTCATCAACGGCGTGGCAGACCCCGAACTGAAGCGTATCGATCGGGAACTGGAGATCTGGAAGAAAAGGGAGAAGCGCTTGCAAGGTGCTATGGAGAGAGGGGATATGGACACTCTCCTCAGGGAGCCCCTGGAAATCTCACTTCAGTGCCGCTCATGCCGAACCATCCATCATTACACGGTTGACAAGGTCTTTGTGGCCATCGGCGCCAAGGACACGGTGATAGAGGACAAGATTGTCTGCAAGAAATGCGGGGCTTTCGACCACTATGAGATCGCCCGTGAGGGGATGGTCGGGGTCACCGCCCGGTTGGCGCTCCTCACCCTTGATCCCGATTCCGCCAAAATGGATCATGATGAAATAACGGTCATCCCCGTCAGGTCGGTATCCGCCTTTGGGAAGGAGATGGCTCTCCAGGAGCTGCTCGACAAGTATGAAAAGAAGCTGGGCAAAAAACCGGAGAATCCTGAACTCCTCATCGGGTTTGCCAATGCCCTCCGGCAGATCAAGCGTAGAGAGGATTCCATCCCCTTTTACGAGCGGGCGATCAAAAACGACCCCCTGTCGGTGGAGGGCTACGTCAGCCTTGCTGAGTATGCCTTCGACAAAAACGATCTTGAAACCGCCTTCTCCCGATACAACAAGGCCGTGGAGCCCATGGACAAGGGACACTACTACCGGGTCCGTACCGATCTGGATCAATTCAGAGAAGCCGTCCTAGACAAGCTCATGGTGGTGGAGGAGCGGCTCGGAAGGAGTCTTCCCGATTCCGTTACACTGCGCCCCGGAAGGGAGGCGCCGGTTGTCGTCCTCATTCGCCAGGAGATCGGTCGGAACCACCCGTGCCCCTGCGGAAGCGGAAAGAAATACAAGAAGTGCTGCCTCCTGAAAGAATCAGTGCCGGGGGCCGCATCGGCGGAATCGGAGCCTCGCAAACCGCCTGTTTCTGACCCGGTTTTCGAGAGCCTCCGGGAAGGTCTTGTTCGCTAAGCAGAACGTGAGACATCCCGAAATGATTTCATAAGGGCAACAGCATATTCTGGAATGTCGAACCCGTGGAGCCCATTATGCTGCCCGCGAGGGCCTCCAGAGATGAAGAGCAGTTTTATGACTGGTTCACCCATGACTACCGCATGGCAGGCGGGAAAACGATCCTGGAGGGTTTCTGCAACCGGCGACCGGAAACGCTGTCCGCGGAAGAGAGACGCCTTGCCGAATCCCTCCTGAAAAGCTACCACTCCATCTATGAAGTGCAGGCTGTCCGGGAAGGGGAGGGGCTGATCATCCGGGATGTTTTTACTGATGAAACGATGGAGATAAAGGAAGTTTCCGGGTCCTGTCCGCCTGGCCCGATCAAGAGATTCCGGTCCTTGGAGGCAAGACCCCCCGAGAGGCCGTGACGACAAAAGCGGGGCGGGAGAAAGTCATCGGCCTCATCAAGGATATGGAAAACTGAGAATCCAGGAAGAAGAAGGCCGGTGAACCCTTCATTGACCTCGCTCCGCTTCGAAATGAGCTGGGAATAGGGAGGGATGAAGGGTGAGAAAGCCGGGGGCAGCCCTTCGCAGAACACCCAGCGTTCCCGTCATCCGGAGCTCCACGAAAAGGCCGGAATTGAGGGCCATGCGGTAGATACAGCGGGGAGCCTGGCCTCCTTGCTTTGGATCGGCGAAGATGTCGTGGATTACAAGATAGCCGTCCGGCATGAGGTGTGAGACCCAGGCGCTGTAATCGCTAAAAGCCGCCTCGAAGGTATGACCCCCGTCGATGAAGATCAGGCTGAGTGGTGTAGCCCAAAGGCGGGCGACAACCGCGGAGCGGGAGACGACCGGAACGACCGTATCTTCAAGGGAAAGCTTCCGGATCGTTTCCCGGAAGGTGGGGAAGGTATTGATTCGCTCGGTGGTCGGGTCCAGAAGTTCCGGATCGAAATACTCCTGCCCTGGTTGCTGCTCCTCCGAACCCTCGTGGTGGTCGAGCGAAAAGAGGATTCCCCCGTTTTTTTTGCACCCCATGCCCAGGTAGGCAGCCGAACGGCCGCAATAGCTGCCGATCTCCAGGCAGGGGCCGCGACCGGAAGCCTCCCCGGCCAGTTCATACAGGCGAACGGCCTCCTCCTCGGCCATGAATCCCTTGAAATGTAAGCCCTTTAATTCATCGACCTCCATTGCTGCTGGCCTTTCTTTCCGGTAAATGGATTTCCGTAACGTTCGAAGAATATACAATTCCGATCTTCGAAAGGCAAGGCTCCCGGTTCTGAAAAAATCATATATTTTTGAAATTTCCACTTGACCATATCAACATATAGTAGTATTACACTTCCCAACCCCAATATGTTGCGGTTATGGGAAGAAGAGCCATTGTGGAAAGGTTTCTTCTCCAATGAAATCATCCTAACGAAGAGGAGTTACTCCATGCACGCAAAAATCAAGAAGAGAGACGGCCGTCTGCTGAAGTTCAACGCGGAGAAGATCACCAACGCCATCGCGAAGGCAGGTGCGGCAAGCGGTGAATTTGATCATGCTGTCGCAAAGACACTGACCATCCGCGTTTTGAATCTGGCGGAAAAGATCTTTGACAGCCGCATCACGACGGTTGAGGAAATTCAGGACATTGTGGAGGAGGTTCTTCTCTCTTCATCGTATCGCAAGACGGCGAAGGCCTACATCATCTATCGCGAGCAGCATGCCCGTCTCCGGGAAATTACCAACAAGATGGAGGTGGACCTGGTCGATCAGTATCTGAAGAAAATGGATTGGAAGATTCACGAAAACAGCAATATGGACTATTCTCTCCAGGGGTTGAACAACTACATCTCCTCCGAGGTCAGTAAGGTTTACTGGCTAAATGAGATCTACTCTCCGGAAATCCGCACGGCGCATACGGAGGGAGATTTCCACATCCACGATCTCAGCCTGCTGTCGGTATATTGCGTGGGCTGGGACCTGTTCGATCTTCTGATGGAGGGGTTCCGAGGTGTATCCGGCAAGGTGGAGAGCAAGCCGGCCAAGCATCTCCGCAGCGCTCTGGGCCAGGTGGTCAATTTCTTCTACACCCTTCAGGGAGAGGCGGCCGGGGCGCAGGCCTTTTCCAATTTCGACACGCTGCTGGCCCCCTTTATCCGTTACGACAAGCTGGGATATCAGGAGATCCGTCAGGCGCTCCAGGAATTTATCTTCAATATCAATGTCCCTACGCGGGTGGGTTTCCAGACGCCCTTTACCAATGTTACGCTCGATATCTCGGTGCCCCGCTACTATGCCGACAGGAACGTCATTGTCGGCGGCGAGCCTCAGAAGGAGACCTATGCAGAATTTCAGGAGGAGATGAACCTCTTTAACAAGGCCTTTCTCGAGGTAATGGCTGACGGCGATGCCAAGGGGCGCGTTTTTACATTCCCGATCCCCACCTACAGCATCACGAAGAATTTCAACTGGGATGATCCGAAACTGGAAGGCCTCTGGGAAATGACCGCCAAATATGGTGTGCCCTATTTTTCCAATTTCATCAACTCGGACATGGATCCGGAAGACGCCCGAAGCATGTGCTGCCGGCTGCGGATCGACAACCGGGAGCTGCAAAAGCGGGGCGGGGGGCTGTTCGGTTCGAATCCGTTGACGGGTTCTATCGGGGTGATTACCATCAATATGCCCCGAATCGGCTATCTTTCCGACACGGAAGAGGCGTTCATGGTACGGCTCGAGAAATTGATGGAGACAGCAAAAGAGAGCCTTGAAATCAAGCGAAAGGTGCTGGAAAAATTTACCGAGGGGAACCTCTATCCATATACGAAATACTACCTCCGAAATATCAAGCAGCGGTTCAGCGAATACTGGAAGAACCATTTTTCAACCATTGGTCTTGTGGGGATGAATGAGGCGTGTCTGAACCTCCTGGGTCAGGATATTGCTACCCCGGAAGGACAGCGGTTTACCAAGAAAGTTCTCGATTTTATGCGCAACCATCTGGTTCATTTCCAGAAGGAGACGGGGAACAATTACAACCTGGAATCAACGCCGGCGGAGGGAACCTCCTATCGTCTTGCCAGGCTCGACAAAAAGAAGTATCCGGAGATTATTTGTGCGAATGAGGGAAATTGCCAGATGAGAAAAGGGGAACCTTTCTATACGAATTCCACGCAACTTCCCGTTAACCATACGGATGATGTTTTTGAGGCGCTTGATCTGCAGGACGAGATTCAATCCAAGTATACTGGTGGAACGGTTTTTCACACCTTTGCCGGTGAGCGGATTTCCGATCCCCAGGCCGTGAAGACCCTGATCAGGAAGATTTGCACAAATTATCATCTCCCATACATCACCTTTACCCCCACGTTTAGCATCTGCCCTTCGCACGGTTATCTGAACGGGGAGGTCTCAACCTGTCCAACATGTGAAGATTCCTGCGAAATATACTCACGTGTGGTGGGATATCTCAGGCCGGTCAAGCAATGGAACAAGGGAAAGCAGGCGGAGTTCGACCTCAGAAAAGAGTACAGGTTTTAAACGATGAAGATTGGGGGGCTGCAGAAATTCTCGCTAATCGATTATCCCGGTCGAATCAGCGCCATTGTCTTTACCCAGGGGTGTAACTTCCGGTGTCCCTACTGTCACAACCCGGAGCTGGTGGACCCCGCCCGCTACGGGCCGCTTCTCCCGGAGGAAGAGGTGCTCTCTTTTCTGGAGAGGAGGCGGGGCAAGCTGGAAGCCGTCACCGTAACTGGCGGGGAGCCTACGCTACAGGCGGATCTGGAAGGATTTTTGCAGCAAATAAAAGCGATGGGGTATCTTACCAAGGTGGATACCAACGGATCGAATCCGGACATGCTGGAGAGGTTGATCCGCGGACAGTGGGTTGACTATCTGGCTCTGGATGTCAAGGGTCCCCTCCGTAAATATGAGCAAATCGTAAAGGCAAAGGTTGAAACCGCAATGATCCGGAGGAGCATGGAACTGGTTACATCCTCCAAAATCCAGCATGAATTCCGGACAACCGTCGTCCGTTCCCAGCTCGACAAAGATGACCTGATTGAAACTGCAAAGCTGCTGAAAAAAGGGTTGTATATTCTGCAATCTCACGTTCCTCTGAAATGTCTGGACAAAGAATTCCTGACGGAATCATCTTATTCGCCAGGGGAATTTTCCGAAATTCAGCGCTCAATCAAAAATAAACAGCTCGATATCCTTACCCGTTGACAGAAGATCTGCATTGTTTCATAAGAATTGAGTGCCGAGCAAAGCAATCGCGAAGCCTAAGGTGTTGCATCCTCGGCTTTTATCCTATCTCGAAGGCATGAGTCTAGTTGTTTCAAATTGATGCTATAGTGATGGTTGGCAAGGCTGTTCCAAAAAAGTTTCTGGTAATTCTCCGAGTGAAAATGTTGCTGGATCACGCCTGTTAGCGGACGGACCTGATAATCGATTTCCCACGATGCCTCTTCTGGCAACGACGTCCCGCCCAGACATTTCAGTGCGACAGCCCAGGAAACGTCATTAAGATTAAATTCTTCAGTATCCCGGATCAAGGCTGTCAAGCGTCCCTCCTGAACGGGATTGTAACATTTGAAAAGCCTGTGGTAGATGACTGCGGCATGAAAAAACCGCGGATGAATGGCGATGCCGTCTTTGCCGATCTGCATGCCGATCAGAGAGATGAGCTCGAGAATTTCGCGGCTCAGACCAAGGCCCGGATACCGTTGATCTGGAAGAGGAGGACGTTCTGGTGTAAATGGGGCGGTCGGGTTCTGCATGCACAACCACTCCACCATGAGAACAGGGAAATAATGGCCGCGATGCGGGGGCTCTTTTGGATGGGGCGCTTCAAGAATACCGTCACGTAAAATCATCTCAATAAGGGTATGTTGTTCATCTTCGATCTCTCCGAAATATACCCGCAGACGCTGGCGGTAGGGATCATCGAGATTAATCGTAATTTTCGGTTCGGTGAACCCTTTTTCGTGAAGGAGGGGAAATAGACCATACTCTTCAAAGAGCCGGATCAGACCTCCATGAGAATAATGTTTCAGGAAAAGGTCTGAATTTCTGGAACCACTCTTGCCGGTGAAGAGATTCTCACCGATCACTTCCGGATGTTCCTCGTTTTCCAAAATCAGGTCCTTTGGTGTCAGTTTATCGAAAAGCTTCTGATATCGCTTTTCAAGGTCTGCGGAGCCTCGGTTCACCGTCATAACGGGACAGGTCGTACGGTGGAAGATGCGGTCCCTGAAGATACCGGAGGGGATAATGCCAAAGCCGTCGCTATTGGCTACGCCCATCACAACCATATCGGTATCTCCATCATGAATCCTTGCGAGGACGGCCTCTTCGGGATCGCCCACAAGCAAGCTGGAGGAGACGTTTAGTCCTGTCTGCAGAATTCGTGCCTTCTCGACAAGCCGAAACACCCGTGAGGCTGGGTCATCATTCCCATCGCGCAGGCTGCCGAGATTTTTTTTGCGGGATTCGTCAATGATATGCAAAATGATCAATTCGGCGCCACTTTTTTTTGCAAGGGCAGCGGCTTCGGGCAGCGCCTTGTCGGAGGATTCACCTGAACCGCTT
>Ga0247840_10009284_pt1 | contig 12769 bp, 14 predicted proteins | sample LaCruzMarch2015__FD_192404 | JGI IMG/M metagenome (GOLD analysis project Ga0247840, IMG submission 192404) | Freshwater microbial communities from meromictic Lake La Cruz, Castile-La Mancha, Spain - LaCruzMarch2015_17m | ecosystem: Environmental > Aquatic > Freshwater > Lake | place: Spain...
GGTCGGGCAGCAGGTGGCGATATTTACGGCAATTGAAGTTAAGACACCCACTGGCAAAGTTTCACCACAACAAACTAAATTTGTCGATATGGTTACTAAATTCGGTGGCATTGGTGCAATCGTTCGCAGTGTGGATGATGCGCTAAAATTACCCAGTTTTATCTAGTTTGTTAAATTCGGATGCGCTGATTTTTTAGCCTAGCAAAGCGAAACAGTAAAGGCACTTCGCAGAAACAAAACTAGAAAAAACTGGGTAAAATGGCGTGACCTGTTACTGTCGAGTTATTCCGCCATGAATGATTGTTTAATCGAGTTAAAAGAATTGATTTTTAACGAAACAAATGACCAAGACCTAAGCAATCGGATTATGCGACAGATTAAAAAGCAGTTCGCAGGCGAAGCGATTTACATTGCGAAAGATATTGCACAGCGTAATCGTGAAATTGCTTACCGTTGCACTTACAACAATCGGCGTTCTTTGTGTCGTGAGTACGGAATTGGCTCGCGGCAATTACAAAAGATATTGAAAAAATAAATCTAAAACTAACCACCGATTAAAAGGTGGTTTTTTTATGTCTGTTTTATCGTCACTTGTTGCCATTTTTTGCACCTGTTTTTTTTCAACTGCGACATTTTTGCGACATTTTTTAAAACTGGAATTTTACGAATTTATAACTTGTTGTTTCTTATCGAATAAAAGCCATAAAAAGAAAAACCGCCTGATGATTGCTCATCAGACGGTTTTCCCCACATTTTTCAACACACAAAACACACCAGAGTTAACTAAACACCAGTTCCTACTTGTAATGCGTCAAACCAATCTAAGAAACGTTTAACGTCATCACCTTTAAACATCCGCCCATGTTGCGGAGCTAAAATATCAATATCTAAATTTCTTACCCTATCAATCCACGCGCGTTTTGCCTGATTCGATGGCATCATGCGCTGATGGTAATAACGCATTTTTTCTACATGACTATCAAATCGTTCAACGAATACGGGCGTATTCGCAGCTTCAAATGCTGAACCCACGCTGCCACACATTAAAATTTTCGCTTGTGGATCATAAACGTGAAAGTTACAAGGCGAATGCAAATAATGGGCAGGAATAATTTGTAATTCCACAGATTCCAATTTAATCGTTTCGCCATTATCTGGAATCGGCACATATTCAATCGATTCACAACCGAAGTGGCGAATATAACCTTCCCAAAGTGCGGGGGCGTGCAATTTCGCATTCGATAACGCTTGATCCCATAAACCGAGTGATGAAATAACGTCAGGATCTTGATGCGAGGCGAATAAATCGGTAATTTGGTCAACTGGCGCGTGGTGCAAAACCGCTGCCATCATGGGAGCAAATAATTCTGTGCCACCTGGTTCAAGCAATAAACATTTGTTCGCGGTTCGAACAATATATTGATTACTATCAATAATGTTTTCAGGTTTATTGTCGTCGCGCCCAAACATCACCCATTGATGCGCTCCTTCGTAAATCTTGGTCATTTTCATAAAGAAATGTTCCTCTAATTTTTAACTATTGCGATAAATCGATAATGCGATTCGGCAACGCTGCACATTATCATGAATGGTGTGGGCGGCTTTATCGACGCTTTCCGCGACGGCTTGCAAACTTTGTAAATACTCGCCAGCTTGTGAGGCTTCAATTCGAGAATTTGCCGCGATAACGCGAGCTGCACGGGCATGGTGCATAACAGCTTCGAGTTGTCCTAATAATTGCGTCACGTCACGTTTAAATTGACGTTGGCAATCTTGCATAATCGTCCGCGCGTGGGTAATAGGTTCTTGCATCGAATCCGCATAACGCGCACCGTTTGCTAATTTTGCAACTTGCTCAAAACGATTGTAAGCCGCTGTACGTCTGTATTCGTTCACGGTCAAACGGTATAACAACAGCGCGTACACGTTGATATTTGTCACCAATTCAATCGTTTCTTTTGCCAGTTCGTTAATAAAATCGGTAATCGGTTGAAAGCCTTTCGCCTTATCGCCTGCCCGAAACGCAATCGCTTTTGCATTGGCGGCTGCTAAGGAAATTTCTTTTGCCACGACCATAACGGCACTTAACTCCGACGTAATCGAAGCTACCGCAATAAATTGTGATTTTGTTTGACTGTTCATCATAAAAAGTTCTCTTTCGCCTGAAAAATAATAGCGTTAATGCGAATAAATTGAGTAGTTTCTAGCGCAATGTTTTGACTAACGCCAAAATTTTAGCGGCAATATCATCTAACGGTACGACATGATCCGCGCAACCTAATTTAAATGCCGCGCCTGGCATCCCCCAAACCACACTCGATGCTTCATCTTGAATAATGGTTTTTGCGCCCGCTTCTTTCATCGCTTGCATACCGATTGCGCCATCTGCTCCCATTCCTGTAAGCAAAACGCATACCGCATTGTCTTTTGCACATTTTGCCGCCGAATGAAAAAGGACATCAACGGCAGGTTTATGACGATTCACGAGTTCGCCATCTTCAATTTGAATAATGTACTGATTATTGACGCGATTAACGCCCATGTGTAGACCGCCTGGCGCAAGATAAATGTTTCCCCATTCAACGACTTGTCCATTAACGGGAATACTCGCCGTCATTTGCGTGACGCTATCAATATGCTGCACAAAAGATTGACTAAACGCAGCGGGCAAATGCTGAGTAATCAAAACGGGCGGGCAGTCTGCGGGCAAATTTTTCATTACTACTTTAATCGCCTCGGTACCACCTGTAGACGAACCTAATGCAATCAATTTGGTAAAACCTGCATTGCGTTGAGTCGTTTTTTGCATCGGCGTTGTTTTGACAACGGGCGGCGGTTCTTCTCGTGGCTTTATTGCTTTTACATTTGTACGAGAGGCAGCTCGCACTTTAGAAATAATTTCTTCCGAATACATTTCCAAGGTATTTTCAGCGTTAATTTTGGGTTTTGCGACAAAATCTACCGCCCCTAAAGCAAGTGCTTCTAACGTTGGCTCGGCACCGTGTTCCGTTAATGTCGAAATCATGACGACGGGAATCGGGCGCAAACGCATTAAATTTCGCAAAAATGTAATGCCATCCATGTGAGGCATATCAACATCTAACGTCAAAACGTCAGGATTAAGCTGTTTAATCATATCTCGAGCGACAAGCGGATCTTCCGCCGCGCCAACCACTTCAATATCAGACGCATTACTTAATATGCTGGTCAGCACTTTTCGAATCAACAGCGAATCGTCAATAATCAATACTCGAATTTTATTCATACGCCGCTCTAAAAAAATGGGGAATCTAATGCCGTTCTAACTGCAAACGTTAAAACAACTCAACATCGCCTTCAACAGGTAATGATTTGATATTCGTTGAGTATTGACGTTCGCGCTGCGCGATAGTGTCGTTATGTAAATCCTGAATTTTCTTCATTCCGACTTTACCCGTTTTCGGAAAATAAATGACTTTTCGCGGATAAATATCGCCCAAATCTTTCGACAGTAACGCCAGACCTTCTTGTTCAATATAATCCAACACAAAAAAAACGTTCCGTTCGCCTACGTCGCCTAATGTTGGAATAATTTTTCCACCACCGAAAACTTTGACTTCCAAATTTTTACGTTTGCCACCATTAGACAAAATGGTGTTAATCAAATGTTCCATTGCAAAATTGCCGTAGCGCGTTGCGTTACCTATCATTGCGTCACTACCTTGTTGCATTTTCTGCTCAGTCGTTTCAGGCAACATAAAATGATTCATTCCACCAATGCCAAGTTCTTTATCTCGAATACATGCTGAAATGCACGAACCCAAAACAGTGGTAATCAATTCATTTTCTTGAGTGACGTAGTATTCACCAGGTAAAATTTTTGCTGCAATAATGCCGTGATCTCTGTCTAAATAACGATTGACGTGATCAAAACCTCGAATCGAGGGTCTACCAATTTCATTACTCATTTACGTTAAGTATTTTTTCGATATGTCGTTGTTGAAACCAATTCAAATTCATTGCAAATTTGATTCAATGATTCTGAATGCCCAATAAATAACCAAGATTTACTAATTAACAGTTTAGCATATCGTTTTGCCAACGCGGTTTTTGTTTCACGATCAAAATAAATAAGCACGTTGCGACAAAAAATCACGTCAAAGGGCGTATTCATGCCCCAATCCTGCATCAAATTCAACTGTTTGAATTTAATGATTGCTTGCAAATCGTGCTTCACTTTGACATGACCTGGCGACGATTTACTTTTCAGAAACCAGCGTTTTAATACTTCACGCGGTAAATCCGCGATTCTGTCTTCGGTATAAATTCCCGTCGAAGCCGTATGTAAAACTTGCGTATCTAAATCGGTCGCTAAAATTGTAACTTTCCAATCTTTCGGTACGCATTCCAGCAACGTTATCGCAATGGAATAAGGCTCTTCGCCTGTCGAACAACCCGCCGACCAGACATTAATTTCTTTAGTGCTTTTATTTCGCACCAACAAATCAGGAATAACAGTATTTCGCAAATAATCAAAGTGATGTTGTTCACGAAAAAATGACGTTAAATTTGTAGTGATTGCGTTGATAAATTCCGTAAATTCGTCGTCGTGATTGCTACGCAAATAAGCGCAGTATTCTTTAAAATCGCCCAATCCTAACTTGCGAACACGCTTTGAAAGCCGTGAATAAAACATATCGAAGCGTTCATCGGGAACTTGAATACCCGAATGTTCATTCGACATTTTTCTCAAAACATTAAAGTCATCAACGGTAAATTTAAATTCGCGCTCTTTTTCTACAATCGCCATGCGATATTACACTCCCAGTCGATTACGTTTTTAATGCGTGGCAACGTCTAAAATATCAAGTAATCCTAATAATTTTGCAGATTCTATAAAGCGTTCTGACGGATAAATAATATCAATCGTTTTGCCTAAATTCGGCGCATTCTTTTTTAATGACACCAATAATTGCAACGTCGATGTATCAATTTCCTTCACATCGGAAGCATTGATTTCAATAGCATCGTGAGCATCTAAAGCATGTTTTAATGTGTCATAAAGTTTGGCAACATTCTTGATTGTCGATTCTGCTTTTAAATCAATATGTGGTTCAGCTGGCTCACCAATGGGGGCTTCTTCAACGTGTTCCTCTTGAGACATCGAAACATCCTCCTTTTCACTAGGAATTTCTGCGGCAATTTCATCAACTACGGCATCAATAACACCGTCTTCAGTCGATTCGTTTATTTTTTCAATCGAAACGTGAACACTCAAGTCGGCATCTTTGTTAGCGTCAACGATAATTTCAATATCGCCATCTTCGTCAATGGTGACATCAACTTCAACTTCGTCCATCTCGTCGGCAGCTGCGTCATCTTCAACGACTTTTTCAGCTTCAACAACGTCTTCTTTAGTAATTTCTTCGGGCGCAATGTCTTCGACAACAACGGGAGTTTCTACTACTTCAACGGTTTCTACTTTCGCTTTCGCTCTTGATTTCGTTACTTTTTTAGCAGGTTCAGGTTTTGGGGCGGTGTCTTCTTCAATGTCCGCGCCATCCATCCAAGCTAACGGATCGTAGCCAATCAAATTATTTGTTGTCATTTGTCATTACTCTATTTTCAAGAAAATCGTTAGCAAGATTACGGAAATCTCTTGCAGAACGGCTTTTCGGACTGTATTCCAAAATGGTTTGCCCAAAACTAGGACATTCCGCCAATAACGCCGTTTCACGAATCATTGTCGCTAAAATTTCGTTTGGAAAATGCGACAACAAAACGTTTAAAACTTGACCAGAAATGCGGCGCGTGGACATATAACGCGAAATGACCACCGAAATTTTGTATTGCCGTTTTAACGCGCCTTCAAAACGTTTGACCGTTCCCATTAAATGCGACAAACCTTGCAACGCTAAAAAATCACTTGCCATTGGCACCAAAATTTCGCGCGTGGCAATCAACGCATTTGCCACTAATAAACCCGACGAAGGTGGACAATCGATAAACACAAAATCTTGATCAAGAAGCTGTCCTTTGAGTGCGTCGCGCAACAATACACCGCGTGGCGAACCGTTATTGCTCATTTGTTCGACATCTTTCAATCGTGAACCCGCCGCAATCAATTGTAAATTTTCACGCACTTGAACGGCTTGTTCATTGACACTTTTCTCTTTCAACATCGCAGCATCAATGCCACTGAGATTGTGTGAAATCACACCAAACGAAACGGCTAAATGCCCTTGCGGATCGAAGTCGATAACCGTGACTTTTTTACCCAATTCAGCCAGCGCGTGACACAAATTTGCCGTCGTCGTGGTTTTACCTACGCCGCCTTTTTGGTTAATGATGGCAACTAAACGAGTCATTTCTAACAATCTTCCATGCCAGATATATCTGAAATAGCTTCCATATCATCGACTTCGTCTGGATTAAGCAATTTATCGACATCGAGTAACATAATCATGCCGTTTTTATAAACGTGCATTCCACGCATGTAACGGGTGTCAAGTTGTGAGCCAAAATTAGGAGCTTTTTTAATTTCACTGACTTTAATATCAAGTACATCGGAAACCGCGTCCGCGACAATGCCCATTACAAATGTGTCAGTGCGGTGATGTTTAATGCAAAGCACGATGACCACGGTTTTGTGTGTGTAGTCGCAATGTTCAAGCGAAAAGCGTTCGCGTAAATCTACGATTGGAATCACAGAACCGCGTAAATTTAGTACGCCTTTAATAAATGAAGGTGCGTTGGGAATAACGCGCACCGCTTCCCAGCCTCTAATTTCTTGCACCTTCAAAATTTCAACACCGTAAACTTCGTTCGCTAGTTCAAAGGTTAAAAATTGTTCGATTTGTTTGGTATTTGTTGTTGCATCTGTTGTCATGGTCATTCCCTGCGGGTTATTTGGCGTTATCAGTTATCAAATTAAAACTCTTCCCATTCATCACTGCTATGACTTGACGATGAAAAGGAAGCAACAGGTTTTGGTTTTTCAGTGGTTTTAGCCACGCTTGGTGTGCTACGCACAGACGACGGTAGTGAAGATTTACCGCCAACATTAAAGAAATTTAGTAGCTGCGTCATTTTAGCGGATTGTTCACTCATTGCCATACTGCTTGCGGCGGCTTCTTCCGCTAACGCCGCATTTTGTTGAGTAATATCGTCCATTTGTGCAACGTTTTGATTTACTTGTCCAATGCCAGCAGATTGTTCATGACTTGAAGCCGTAATATCGCCCACAATGTCGCCAACTTTAATAATACTATCGACAATTTCCATCAACGCCGTCCCCGTTTCATTCACAAATGCTGTACCAGAACGGACTTTTTGGACGCTATTTTGAATCAATTCACTACTTTGTTGCGCGGCGTTTGCGCTGCGTTGTGCTAAATTTCGCACTTCTGTCGCTACGACCGAGAAGCCGCGACCTTGTTCACCTGCACGCGCCGCTTCAACCGAAGCGTTCAACGCCAATAAATTGGTTTGGAAAGCGATTTCATCAATTACGCCGATAATTTCAGCGATTTTGTTGCTACTTTCGTTAATTTCTTGCATTGCAACAATCGCCGATTTCACTATATCACCGCCTTTTTCAGCTAATTGTGTTGCTGCCTGAACGACTTTCGTTGCTTGTTGCGTGTTATCGGCATTACTTTTTACCGCTGACGACAATTTATTCATACTCATCGCCGTTTCTTCTAAACTTGCCGCTTGCCTTTCAACACGTTGCGACAAATTATTATTACCGCTTGCCATTTCTTGTGATGAATTATTGACAAAATTAGCAGTTTCACGAATTTGGACAATGAAATGACTGATTTTAGCAATGGCATCATTGATATTATCTTTGCATTGTGCGTACACACCTTGGTAATCCGCGTGAATACTGCTCGTTAAATCGCCGCCAGCCATTTGCTCAATGACACGATTGATGTCTTTAAAAACACTCTCAATCACGTCAGCTAATCCATTAATGTTCACAGATAAGGACTTGGTAAAACCATCTTTATCGCCTAAATGAATCCGCGCACTCAAATCGCCGATTTTTACAGAATTCACTAAGTTTTCAATATCTTGTTCGATTTGTGCTTCAAGCGTTCTATCTAGCCATTCGGCAACATAACCAATGCGTTCGCCGTTTTCAGCAATAACAGGTTTTGCGGTGACTTGCAGTGTGCGCCCTGCCAACATCAATTGAGATGAAATTGAGCTGTGTGAATTATTTAACAAATTACGCTGAAGAGACGGATTTTTATGGAAAGTATCAATGTTTGAACCCAGTAATTTATCTGTTCTAAAATTAGGTAATTGTTTGCGAATATCGCTTTCTGCATTTGCAAATAACTTTTTAGCTGCCTCATTTGCAAAAATAATTTCTAAGTTTGCGTTTGCAATAAGAACACTTGATTGCACATTTTCCAAACCGCGAATAATGCGTAATGATTCGGAATTCGCTTGTTTGACTTGCGCCAAATCGTCACCTAATTTAACACCCGTGGCATAAATGGCGCGGTACAAATCACCGAATTGATCGTCACGGCGTAAGTTCAATGGTTTTTTAAATTTATTTGAGCTGAGTTGATAAAGTTTATCAATCGACTTTTCTAACGCACAATGTACATCCGCTGCAATGCGTGCTAGGACGGTAATTCCTAAAATTGAAGACGTTGCAGTAGCGGCTAATAATCCATAATTTTCGGTATTAAATGCGTCGTAAATTAAATACCCATTCGGTGCGAGAAAAAGGGCTGATGCAAAAGTCGCTTTTTTGGCAAGTGACACTTCTTGCAAAAATTTACAAAATGCGTTCCAACCTGTTGAATGCAGTACCGCTTTATTTGCGTTCACATTGCGATACAAACGATCGGCATCATCGATTTCAGTACGGTTTGGAATATGACGTACCGATAAATAAGACATCACTTGCGAGTTTTCAAAAACGGGCATGACATTCGCGCTAACCCAGTAAAAATCACCTGATTTTGTACGATTTTTAACCACACGATGCCATGGATTATGTTTTGATAAGGTGTTCCACATTTCTTCATACACCGCACTCGGCATATCAGGATGACGTACAATGTTATGACTCGAACCGACTAATTCATCACGCGAATAACCGCTAATTTCAATGAATGCGTCATTTGCAAACGTAATAACGCCCTTCAAATCTGTGCGTGTGACTAAAATTGTTCCAGGCTTCATCATAATTTCATGATTGGTGACTGGCATATTCATTTTCATTGTGACGTATCCTTTGATTTTATTTAGGTCGGGCGGATGATGACGGCGTTAGTTTTCGCTTTGTTCTGCGTTTTCGATAATTAACAATTTATCGACATCCAGTAACATCACCATGCGTTCGTTAACTGATACGAGACCGTTAATAAATTCGTTACTAACTTTCGTACCAAAATCAGGTGCGCCTTGAATTTCATTGCGTTCCACGCTAATCACATCCGAAACCGAATCAACCACGACTCCCATAATGCGTGTCAAACTTCCACTGCCTGTTTGCAAAACGACGACGACTGTTAATGGTGTGTATTCGGCTTTGCTCAAACTGAATCGTTCGCGTAAATCGATAATCGGCACAATCGCACCACGCAAATTGACCACGCCTTTTTCATAATGCGGCACATTTGGAACACGCGAAACAGGTTCCCAACTACGAATCTCCTGAACACGCAAAATATCGACACCGTATTCTTCTTTGCCTAAAACAAAACTTAAATACTGAATAGTTGTATCGGAACTTTTTTGAGTTACTTCATCGGCAACTACGGTAGGTGTTTGATTTTCTTGTGACATAACGTTTTTTTTATTTAAGTTAGTTTTAATTCAGAAAAATTAGCGAACGGATAAACGGACTAAACCTGGTACATCGAGAATCAATGCCACTGAACCGTCGCCTAAAATTGTGGCACCTGACACGCCTTCAACACGACGATAATTCGCTTCCAAGGATTTAATAACCACTTGTTGTTGACCGAGTAATTCGTCTACCAAGAAGCCACATAATGCGCCCTGCCCTTCGACGACTACAATTACGCCTTCGTTCGATTTGGTAGCAGCACCTGATTTCACATTGAAAATTTCGCGCATTCGAATAATCGGTAAATACTCGCTGCGAAGTTTGAACGTTTCCCCTTTGCCTGCGACTTTGTTCAGCATTTTTTCGGTGATATTGATGGATTCGATAATCGAAACCAACGGCACAATGTATGTTTCATCACCTACGGCAACGGATTGACCATCCAAAATTGCCAACGTCAACGGTAAATGAATAGCAATCGTTGTGCCTTTTCCAAGTTCAGAAATAATATCGATATTTCCGCCCAGCGATTGAATGTTTCGACGTACTACGTCCATTCCCACGCCGCGTCCCGAAATATCTGTCAATTGTTCGGCTGTTGAGAAGCCTGGCATAAAAATCAATTCAAGAATCTGTTTGTCGGTCATAATCGCCGATTCTTCCACCAAGCCTTTTTCAATTGCTTTGGCAAGTAAGCGATTTTTATCCATGCCGCCGCCATCATCGACAATTTCAATCACGATGTGACCGCCGCGATGATAGGCTTTGAGTTCAATCGTTCCCATTTCAGGCTTGCCAGCAGCAATACGCGCGGCAGGCATTTCGATACCGTGATCCAAACTGTTACGAATTAAATGTACCAACGGATCGTTAATTAACTCAACGACGGCTTTATCGACCTCGGTATTTTCACCGACTAATTTGAGCGTGATTTTTTTGTCTAATTTGGTACTAATATCGTGAACCAAACGCGGGAATCGACTGAAAACGAAACTAATCGGCAACATTCGGATATTCATCACGCTTTGTTGTAAATCACGAGTATGGCGTTCTAATTGTGCCAAACCGCGTTTTAACAACCCGACTTTGTCCATTGAGAAGTTTTCACCAATCAAACCGAGCATCGATTGAGTAATGACGACTTCGCCCACCATGTTAATGAGTGTGTCAATTTTATCGGTATCAACACGAATTGAACTTGACGCTTTGGGTGTATTTTTTGACGCATCGGCTTCAGCAGCAGGCGGTTTTTTTGCTGCCGCTACAACAGGAGGATGAGCAACTTCAACTTTTGGAGCCGCTTCAACGGGTGCTGATGCGGTGGCTGCTTTCGGTTTTTTAACTTTTTTGGGTTTGGCTAATGGCGCGAATTCCAAGGCACAATCGTCTTCAACCCAACTAAAAACTTCTTTGACCGTGGCTTCCGTCGCGTCTGTGACTAATTTTAATTCCCAAGTAATGCTGCATTCTTCTGGGTCTAATTCAGCAAAAGGCGGAACGTCTTCAATCGTTGCATTCGCTGTAAATTCACCTAATTGACTGACTTCTCTGAACAAACGAACGGGATCGTTACCCGTGCGAAGTAAACTCAAATAAGGGCAAAAGGAGATTTTCCAGCCTTGTTCTTCGTCGATCTCTTCATTTTCTTCTTCGGGATCGGGTTCTGGTGTGGCAACGATAATTGGAGCTGGTGCTGGCGCGGGTGCAGAAGCTGCGTGTCCACCGCTTGTCGTTCCATTTAATTCCATTTCTAAAGCCGCTTGATGTTTCGCGGCACTCGCCATGTTGACATCTTCTTCATTTTGAATAGAGGTCAGCATTTCACGCAAACAATCGACGGAACCTAAAAGCACGTCCACAGCAGGTTTTGTAACCTGTCTCCGCCCGTCACGCATTTCATCGAGTAGCGTTTCCATGATGTGTGTGTATTCAGCAACGACGGTGAAACCGAATGTGCCACTACCACCTTTGATGGAATGTGCTGCTCTGAAAATGGTATTGATGACTTCGGAATCAATGTCGCCAATATCGAGCGACAACAACCCTGATTCCATCGCTTCTAAGCCTTCGAAACATTCTTCAAAGAAGACTTGATGAAATTGTGACATATCGATAGACATAACTTTACCTTGTGTGTGCCTGAATTTATTTAAACTGTGGTTAAGGTTTTAACCATTCCTAAAATCTACACTCATTCGGTGCAAATCCTGTGCCTAAATTTTCCTAACGTTGAATTAAATTTGAAAGAGAGAAAATTTAGTCTTTCTGTAAGGGGATTCGCGCTGAGTAATCAGCGCGAATAAAAAGGATTAAACGATAGCTGCCTGCATTTTGGCGCAATGTGCCACTGCTTTGGCATCATCAACAATCTCTTTATTTTGAAGTGTCGCAATCATGGCGCGAAGAAATTCAACAGATTCCAACATGACATTGATATTGTCAGGGTTAGTTTGTTTCGTTTGGTCACGCATTTCACCTAGCAGGTGTTCCATTTCTTTGGCATAGGCAGAAACTGTATGAAATTCCAACATCGCGCAACCACCTTTAATAGTGTGTGCGCCACGATAGATCGTATTCATTTTTTCTTTGTCAAAAGCGTTTAAATCAATGCTTTCAAGTTCTGACTTCATAATGTCTAAATGTTCTAAGCATTCTTCAAATAGCACGTCGTGAAACTGGGTCATATCAACAGACATCGTTTTTCCTTCTTTAATAATTTAAAGTGAACAAAAGTTAAATTGTGCTGGTTGATTAACCTAACACTTTGAGCAATGTTTTCAAAAGCTGATCGGGATTGAACGGTTTCACCATCCAACCCGTTGCTCCCGCTTCTTTGCCTTCCATTTTTTTTTCCATGCCCGATTCTGTGGTTAACATCAACATCGGAACGTGCTTATACTGCGGTAACTGGCGTAAATCACGAATCAATGAAATCCCATCTTTGTTTGGCATATTGACATCCGTAACGAC
>Ga0247840_10009285_pt1 | contig 12767 bp, 5 predicted proteins | sample LaCruzMarch2015__FD_192404 | JGI IMG/M metagenome (GOLD analysis project Ga0247840, IMG submission 192404) | Freshwater microbial communities from meromictic Lake La Cruz, Castile-La Mancha, Spain - LaCruzMarch2015_17m | ecosystem: Environmental > Aquatic > Freshwater > Lake | place: Spain...
GGCGTGGATGTGGATCCCGGACGCCTCAATGCCGCACTCACCGTGTTGCCCGGCGGCTTTACTCCCCAGGGGTGGATTTATTGGGAAAAAGCCGCCGAGTTCGATCCTTCAAAGACGTCGGATTTGCTCCCCCACTACGAGGATCTGCCGTCCCATTTTCTGATCGATTGGAATCTGCTGAAAGGAAACCCTGTCATTGCCCGGCTCCGCTATCCGGGCGGCGTGACGCATTTTGTGGTCATCTGCGGAAAGGAAGGTTTTAATTATTTGATTGCCGATCCGGGGAAAGGTGGAAGCCGTGGAGTCTATCCACTCGCCGATTTCGGCGGGCCGGTCGAGGCGATCCGGTTTTACAGGAAATGAATGGCTTTGCTTCGGAGAGAAGGAAAATCCGAAGGAGGTGAGGAGTGCAAAAATCAGACACCATGGGATCACGCCTCCGGAAACCCACGCGATGACGCGTGCCGGTCGCTCACCCAGTGCCAGTGCAATGAGAACGGCAAAGTAGGGGCCGCAGGTGACGGGTGCAATCAGGGCCAGACCGGGAAGACCATATCTGCCCCAAACCCGCCAGAAGAGTTTTTTGGGATCGTGTTCCAGGCGTATCCCGAAGCGCTTTGTAAGCCACGCCCGCGCCGGACCTCCGACTCCCAACATGGCGGCACCGATGGCCGTGTAGCCCGCCCACGCGGCCACGCAGGCAACCAGGGCAGGAAGTCCCATCGCCATACCCGTCGGTACCGATGCCAAAAAGTACACCACTCCGAGCAGGAATGTCGCCCCAACCGCGCTGAAAAATGCCGCCATCCGCTGCGGCTATACATGGCGGGAGTTCATCCCGCACGCACCGATTCTGGACAGACTCCGCCAACTCCTGCAAATTGGTCCCATGTTCCGTTCCGTTCCGGCCTTTTTTCTGGTGGTCCTGCTCGGTGGCTGCGGACCGTCTTTCGAAGGATACAAATACAAGCCCTACACCGTGCGCGGGGATTACTATGAACCGATTCACCCACAATTGGCTCCGGGCTTCGTCGAGGAAGGCACCGCCTCCCACTTCGACGAAAGCTTTCTGTTCTTCTTCCCCGGCAAATCCGCCATCGGTGAGAACCAGTGGCCATGGACCCGTGCCGCTGCCCACAAGACCCTGCCTCTCCCTGCGAAAATCCGGGTGACCAACCTCGCCAACGGACGATCGACCACTGTGCGCGTCAACGACCGAGGCCCCTTCATCGCCGGAAGAATTCTTGATGTCACCCCACGGGTTGCCAAGGAACTCGGCTTCCACGGAGCAGGCCTCACCCGGGTGCGCATCGAGGTCCTGAGTGTTGGCGACGGACGCCACAGGATTCGTTGAACACTGTGAAGCGACATTGTTTTCCGTATGGTGGACACGAATGCTCGACTTGTCGGTCTTGAATGCGGAGATGATCCAACGAAACATGCTCCGGGAACAATCTTCCTGGAGGTATCCAGAAAACTATGATAAGCGATCCCAGGCAGATTGAAACCGATCTCCTCGTCGCCGGCGGCGGCATGGCGGGGATTTGTGCCGCAATCGCGGCAGCCCGCATCGGAGCAAGGGTGGTCCTCGTTCAGGACCGGTCAGTCCTCGGTGGCAATGCCTCCAGCGAGATTAAAATGCACATCGTGGGAGCCGATTGTCACGGCACCTACCCCGGACGCCGCGAGTCCGGCCTCCTTGAGGAGTTCCGGCTCGAAGATGCGGTCCGCAACGCGCATCGCAGCTATTCCCTGTGGGATCTCCTTCTTTACGAAAAGGTCAAACAGGAGCCGAACATCACCCTTTTCCTCGATGCCGATCTCGTCGGTGCCGAAGTCGGGAAGGACCCCTCGACAGGCCGCCGCACGATCCGCTCCGCAAGGGTGGTTCGAAACCTGATGGAGGACGAATTCCGCATCTACGCGAAATTTTTTGCCGACTGCACCGGCGACGGACGCCTTGGCTTCGAGGCCGGAGCGGATTTTCACGTCGGGCGTGAATCGCGGCAGGACTACGGTGAGCCGCTCGCCCAGGAAAAAGCAGACAAAAGCACTCTCGGCAGCTCGATCCTAATTACCGCGCGCAAACACGAGACGCCCCAGCCATTCATTGCCCCGGATTGGATTCGCGGGTTCCAGGCTTCGGACTTCAAGCACCGGCCAATTTCGAGTTACGAATACGGCTATTGGTGGTTTGAGTGGGGAGGTCAGCTCGATTCAATCAAGGACAACGAGACCATCCGCCACGAGTTGCTTCGTGTTGCGCTTGGTGTCTGGAACTACATCAAAAACTCCGGTGACCATCCCGACTCTGCCTGCTGGGCCCTGGATTGGGTCGGTTCCATCCCCGGCAAACGGGAGTCCCGCCGATTCCTCGGCCCGCATGTGTTGACCCAGCATGATGTGCAAGGAGGTGTGGTATTCCCGGATCAAGTTGCCTTCGGCGGGTGGTGGATCGATACCCACCCCCCGATGGGCGTCGATGTTCCTGATGAGAAGCCCTGCGTCCAGCATCACATGCCGCATATTTATTCGCTTCCGCTGCGCTGTTATCACAGCCGCAACGTGTCGAACCTCTTTTTTGCCGGACGCAATATCAGTGCCACTCACATCGCTTTTGCCAGCACACGCGTGATGGGCACTTGCTCTGTCGGAGGTCAGGCAATCGGCACTGCCGCCGCGCTGTGGAAAGACGCCGCCACCTCCGATATCGAATCACTCTCAACCCCCGATAATATCTCCTCCTTGCAGCAGGTACTGCTGAAGGATGACGCCTACCTCATTGGGCTTTCCAACTCCGATCCCGACGACCTTGCCCGCACGGCGACTGTGTGCGCCAGTAGCTCGCAGCCCGGCGGTGAAGCCGCCAAAGTCCTCAGCGGAGTCGTGCGGGGCATTTCCAGCGAATTCGGTTCGTGGGCTGTGGATGAAGGAAATTGCTGGGAGTCCGACGGCCTGCCAGCCACGCTCACACTCGATCTTGCCAATCCTGCTGCAATCCACGAAGTCCACCTGACCTTCGATACCGGCTTCTCGCGCGAGCTCCTGCTGAGTGCTTCCGATTTCGCCACCAAACGCGTCATCCGCGGCCCGCAGCCTGAAACGGTGAAGGATTATGAGTTGCTTATTGATGAGCAGGCCGCCTTCAGCGTCACCGGAAATCACCTTCGCAAACGCATTCATAAACTGGATAAGCCCGTCCAGGGAGCCCGCATCACCCTTCGCGTGCTCGCAACCAACGGAACTCCCAACGCGCGGGTTTTCGAAATACGAGTCTACGGGCCGCGGCGGAACGCCGTCCCTTGATTTGGTAGGGCTGGCACTCCGATGCCTGCCGTTGTTTCATAGCTTTGTGTCCTCGCACGGCGCTGGGACGTTCTCCAACGCGGCGACATAGCGCCGCGGCTACAGAGATTCAAGGAATCTCGCCGGATTCAGGCCGGTTTCTTTTTGGGAGCGGGTGGGGGCTCCCTGCGGGGAAGTTCAAATCCGCGGCCTGCGTAGTCGATGACGTTTCCCTGGCGGATCAGCCAGGCAAGGTCCGACGCGAGGGCGGCGCGTCCGGCTTCGTCTTCACGGTGGGCGCAGAGGGCTTTCCATTGTTCGTTGCGGGGTGCGCGGGGCTGGGCGGCCAGCGTCTCAAGGATCAGCTTGAGACCATCTGCGAGTTGGGATTCCCCGGCGTCCAGTGGTTTGGGTCTCGCCACACACGCATGGAGAATTTTTTGTGGAGACTTGAAGATTTGCAGTCCGCGTTTGTGGAGATCGTCCCCGATGACATGGGCGAGGTTAAGCGGGAAGCGATTGAGTTCTTCGCAGGCGGCGCGGACAAAGCTGACAATCAAAGGTGCAGAAGTCCCCGTGGCAGCGTTTCCGGGGATGGTGGTTGTCCCAATGATTTCGATGACCTCCGATTCCGAGAATGTTTTGCGGAAGTGTTCCTCCACTTCCTGAAACGACGAAAACTTCTCTGTTGGGGAATTGTCAAGGGCGGGGGATTCGGCAGCGGGCACCTCTGCGGGTTCATCGGTGCTCTGGCTTTCGACCGGAATTTCGGGGTTGGGCGGATCCTCTGCGGGCAATGGGTTTTCGGAGATTGGAGCGGCTTCCGTGGGGGAATCCACCGGCAGGCTCGCAGGAGCTTCGCTTTCGGAGATCGGTGGGGAGGCTTCGGTTGCCTGATTGGCGGGACCCCCGGCCGGAATGGTATAATACTCCAGCCGGAAGCTTTGTTCATCCTTCCACTGTTGGATCACGGCCTCTTCGCGAACCATCTGGATACGGTTCTTGTAGGTTTCGAAGGACATACCGGAAAAGCGCTTGGCATGGAGTTCCCGGACTTTTGATTGATATTCGTGGTGGTTCGGCGGCCCAAGCAGGACGCCGCTCATACCGCATTGAGCGATGCAGGTGTAGTTGCCTTTGGGAGCATCGGTCTGAACCCGATCTGTCCGGTAAAAGGCGGACAGGTGCTTCGTGAGGGCGTGTGCCTCTGCTTCGCGTCGGTTGGACCAAAGGGTGCCATCGGTGCGCAGTTGCCAGAGCGGCTTTGAGTTGTCGGCGGTTTTCTTGAATTCCACCAGATAGCGTTCCGGTCGTTCGAGGACGAGTCGGGCAAGATCAAAGAGGGCATAAGCCTTGCCCGAGGCTTTGATTTGACGGGCGATGCCCTCCAAACCCCGCGGATCGGGGACGAACCGGATTTCCCAGCCTGCCAGCTTCTCGGGAGCTTTTGGCTCGGGGCGCCGCTGGTCGTCGCGGCCACGGTCATCCCTCCTTTTGTCACGCCGGTCACGGGAACCACCTCCCGCCTTGCCGCGCGGACCATCTCCCCCGGGCCCTCGCTTTGCCGGTCTCCGGTCGTTTCCACGGCGTTCCGGACGCGCCGGACGATCCCCGTCGCCGAAGCGATCAGTCATGCGCGAAAGGCTCTCTGACGGCCCAGAGGACTGCACCCAGGATGGTTGGAGGCTTCGTGCGAGATCCCGCTCAAGGCTGGAAAGGTCTGCCACGGGAGATGGCTGGCTGGCGGCTTCTTCGTTCATGAATTCAGTCTGCACACTAAGACTTCCCCGCGGCGCGTCAATCGTTGTCGCTTCGGCCCTGAAAAGAAGGTTCTTAATCCGGCGGGGGACTTTGGAGAGATGAGCGTGAGGGCAAGGGTACTGGGGTGAAATATCCTCCCTTCGCCGCCGGATTAAATTAATTTTGCTTCGCAAAATCCGATGGGGATATGGAATCAGTTTTGCGTTGTCAGAACCGTGGATTTTTCGAAGCGCCTTTCCCTCCATTTTGCGAAGCAAAATGTTCTAATCCGGCGGCGGGGGGAGCCCGTTTCTCACCGGATCTTCTTGCCCACAACCCCACCCTTGGCACCGGCTCCCGCCGGATTAGGGGCGGAAGACTTCGATTCCGTAATCGTCCGTCGGAAGGAACCAGGGGCCATCACCAGCGAGTCTGTCCAGGTCGGGCACGGCGACCGGAGACAGCCACTCCAGGCCGGTTTGTTGGAAGTTGGATGTTGCGAAGAGTTGGAATCCCGAGCTTGCGAGGAGCGTACTTCCTGCCACGGAAAGAGCTTCGGGCGGGACCCCGAGCTCCCAGGAAGGTCCTTCAATGAATTGGCCCGAGTCATCGAGCGTGTGGCTCGAGACAGCGTTGCCCGAGGTTCCATAGGCTGTGCGGTTTTTCGCGGCAAAGACCTGATTCGGCAGGTCCATGGACGCGGTCAGGTAGGCATCACTTCCATCCCATGCACAAACATCGAGCCGTGCTTCTGCGGTTGATGGGGCGGCGTTCCGAAGTGTCCAGAGCAAGGCACCGGTTGAATTGAATTCTGTGACTGCCTGCAAGCGCCCTGGCAAATCGACCAGGGGGCGGGCGGTGAGCGAACCGCCGGGGGCCACATCATAAACCGAAAAACGATATCCCACACGGGACCCTCCCGGGGCCCGGGATGCGGTGGCTGGAGTGGTCTCGCGGACCCCCATTCCGATCGCGACGAGGTTGTCTGTCGCGAAGAGGCGGGAAAGAGATGCAACCTGATCGATCGGGTGAAGGGCCCCGACAACCGGCGCGGCAGGGTTGGTAATATCGATTGGCATCAGGGCTGCTGAAATCGTGGGGAGGGTGATCGGATACGGTCGGAAAATGAATTGGGCGAGCGAGAAGCCGGCACCGCTTGAGACGGTCAGGCTTTCGGAGGCCGCTGCTGGGACACTGTTCGGTATGGGAAGAATGTCGATTGGCATTGGGGAAAACCAATGGTAAAGGGGGGTGTTGCGGAGGAGTGCCACCACGCTGTTGGCCGAAGGCGAAGCGAATTCGGCTGTGTCCACTGTCTGTGCCGGGGACGGGATCTCGACCGAGGACAACAACGAGACATCCGGCAGACCAGCGAGCGAATAGGTCTCGAAGAACAAGCCCTGATCCTCAGGGTCCACGGGAACGCCCGGCATCCGGTAATAGTAGAAATGCTGTGGCGAGGTATCACGCAGAACGCAGAGAACATCGCCCTTCACCGCGGCTGCGAGCACACGGCCGGCCCCCAGCGAAATTTCCCCTTCGATCTGCTCGGTGTCTTCCACAGGAGAGACGCGCAGAACGGCACCTTCGGACGACCAGGATTGCCCGTCCTCGATTTGCAGGAGCCGCTCGCCGGCAAGAAGAATCCGGTTCACCGGCCACGCCAGCATGACCGATGAAACCACTTCGGGGGCGTCGGGATCGACCGCATCCACGATGGTCAGCTCCCGACCGGATATGGATGCCAGATTCTTCCCGAGGGGTGCAGCCCGGCGGGGGACGAAGGCATGATCGATCACCCCGGCGGCATCGAGGGTGCCGGCGGCCGCGTCGATCTGAAGGATTTGCACGGCGTCGTGGCTTTCACCATTTTCCCATGTCGAGAAAGGCAGCAGGGCGATTCCGGCGGAGGGAAGCACATTGAGGGCCTTCTCGTCCCATGTGGCCTCACTCCATGATCCCCCTTCCCCGATGTTCACCCTTCCGAGCAGAAGTGGATTTGCGGGGTCGGAGACATCAAAGAGCGACGTGCTGACTTTGCCGTCTTCGAAGCCCACAGCAAAGAGCTTGCCGCCTCCCAGCGGAACGAGGTGGGTTGACCAACCGGGAACTTCCAGGTGGCCGGCAACGACCGGCTCCGCGGCGTTCCGCAAATCGACAACCCAGAGCGGATCGATCTGCTCGAAAGTGACAATGTAAGCAGTGTCTCCGTCGAAGCGAGTTGCAAACAAGGACTCGCCCCGCGCCAACTCAAGGCGGCCCAGCGGCACATTTCCGGCCCCGGCACCCAGACGGAAATTCTCAAGCACTGTCACCCGTTGATTCCAGCCCTCCTGAGAGGACTGGGATATCACCGATAAAATTTCCCCGCGAACACTCAGCTTGTAGGAATCGCCTATCGAGCCGGAAACAATCAGGGGAGAGGGTTGGCGTTCGACCAGACCGCCTGAGCCCGCTCCGAATACCCGGACCTCCGAACCACCGGCTCCGTAGGACCGGCTCGTGGCAACGACCAGCCAGTCCGGACCTGCGGCCATCACCGGGGAGGATCCCGGGATTGTGACCGAATGAACCAGCACAGGGGTTGCACCCGAGAGGTCAATTTCGCTGAGCGTAACCTCCGGATTCCAGTTCGAGGACGAGGAAATCCAAGACTGGGTGGTGATGTAGAGCCGGCCGGCAATCAGACGGCTATCCACCGGCCACCCTTCGAGATCGAGCTCCCCGAGGAGGTCCGCCGCCCCGGCATGGACTCCGACAGCCAGCACACGTGTTCCAGTTTGGCCCTGCGTCGCGTGGGTGATGAGAGCCAAATTCCGAGAGGCAGAATTGCCTTCGGGCAGAACATAGAGATCCTGGCCTTGGGCAGGCAGCCGCAGGGCGGAGGTTACCACCGGCTCGGAGGGATTTGCTGCATCGATGATCTGCAGCCCGCGCAGCTCGTTGAAGTAGTAGATGGTGGATCCGTCAACTTTCCAGATATCCGACTCCAGCGGCTCTGCGGGCTCCGCGTCGTCCCGGACAAGATCAACGCCGGAAAGGGGAGCCGCCATGTAGGCCCATCCAGGCTCGAAACCGCTGTTCGAAAGATCCTCTTCCAGGTCAGGAAACTGGTTGCTTCCGCGGTAATAAGAATCAGGAAAGTTTTCGGAAGCGACCTTGCGGCCCATCAACCTCCACCGCACCGTGTTCTTTCTCGTTGCAGCCCGTGCTGCAGGAGCCGCTATTCTTGTGCGGACGCCGGTTTGGAAATTGTCCACATGGCCTTCATCCACCCAGACCTTCGCGGTTCGGTCATAACGCTGCCAGGTGAGAACGTCCACACCTCTGGGTATTTTCACAACGGCCGAGCTTCCGCCGTCAACGAATTGGTGACCGATCCGGACATCCGCCGTTGCAACCCCGGCGGTCCACAAGCCCGCTGCGAGAACCAGCGCAGCCACAAATTTGCTATGCATATCTCCCAGCGTTCGCCTCCCTGAAATCGTTGTCAAGCGATTAAATGGGACCCAGATCCGCTCTGCGTTCCAACGATGGGAGGGTGGATATCTATTTCGGGAGGGTGAGGCTCCCGCCGAACCCATTTTTTTCGGCTCGGCGGGAGCCCCGCCCTCCCTATCATAGGCCGCCTAAAATCCACCGCGCCAAGGGGTTTTGACTGTCGGGGGTAGATTTACCGGTTTTGGCAAAAAGCACTACATATGGTGGTTGGTTGATTTTTTACGCACAATATAGGCGATTTTTATTGACGAATCGTCTCCTGAATTGAATTCTCGCCGACGCTGCAAGAGTCGCGGGAATCCGGTGTTAGGACTTTTGCGTAGAAGACCTGCAAAACAACAAAGAATCAGACAATCCACGGAAAAAATTATGGCGACCAAGACGACGACCATCAAACTCGGAGACAAGACCTTTGAACTTGATAGCGAGAAGGCTGAAGCAGCATTTAAAGCCAAACGCGTTATCAACGGGCGGGCGACCATGTTTTTCAACATCCTGCCTCTCCGGTACCAGTGGGCCTACGACCTCTACAAAAAGATGAAGGCCAACCACTGGGAGCCTGAAGACATCCAAATGCAAAAGGATATCGAGCAGTGGCGCGACTCGACCGGATTTATCTCCGATGTCGACCGCTGGATCATCCAGATGGGCATCGGCTACTTCTCCGCAGCCGAGGGAATCGTTGGAGACAACATCCTTCACGTCGTCCGTGAGTTGGTTACCGCTCCCGAACTCAAACTTGTGCTCGGGCGCCATGCCCATGAGGAAAACATCCACGCCGACTCGCTTGTCTATATGATCAGTTCGCTGGGGATCAACCCCCACGACTGTGAGGCCATGTTTGAGGACGTGGCCACCATCAAAAAGAAAACAGATTTCGTCGTGAGCAACAGCCGGGCTCTGCGCCGCGATGTGGATCTCACGGATACCGCCAACAAGCAGGCCCTCGCGAAGAATATTTTCGTCTTCGGCCAGTGCATGGAGGGGACCCAGTTTTACGGGCTGTTCGGCATGGTGCTTGCTCTGGCCCGGCAGGGCAAATTCAAGGGCATCGGAGAGATGTTCCAATACACGCTCCGCGACGAATCCAATCACATCGAGGTTTTCCGGCAGCTTTTCCAGGACCTCATTGACGAAAATCCCGACGTGTGGACCGAGGACTTCCGGGAAGACCTGCGGGCAACGATGGCGGAGGCTGTGAGGCTCGAGAAAGAGTTCATCGCGGACTGCCTGCCAGTTTCGGCCGTCGGGCTCACGCTGGAGGAGTTTTTGTCCTACATCGATTTCATCGGGGACCGGAGGCTCAAGGGAGTCGGACTCGCTCCGCTCAATGCCCCGATCGAGAACCCGCTCCCCTGGCTTTCCGAGCAGATGGAGATCCGCAAGGAAACGAATTTCTTTGAAGGCCGCGTGACCGAATACCAGAAGGGAGGCTCGTTGGTCACCGCTCCCGACGACGACCTCTAGCAGCCTGTCTGACTTGAAATGAAAACGACTTCTCTCATTGATGGTTTTTTCGCAAAAGGAAGCCCTCTTCGCTGCGAAAAGTCCCTTGGATTCCTTGAAGGAGCTGAGATCACGCGGGAAGAAAAAATTAAGAATACCGAAATCAACTAATCAAGGAATCCAGCCTCTAAACCTCCACAGACAAAAAACAAAGATCTCCGGCCGCTGAAGCCGCTGTTTCCCCCGGGGGGGAATGGCGGCCCTCCGGTTTGGAGTGCCCCAACACCGCCGCCAACCACCATGCTCAGCCGAATCACCCTCGAAGAAGACCTCGCCCTCAAACGCCTTGTCACAACCCCCCGCGGACAAAAACCGATCTTCGCATGGAGCGAGGCGCTCGGAGATTCCGGTGAACCTGTGGGACTTCCGGAGGTCACGGTCTCGCGCGACGGCTCGGAAGTGGAGTTCAGTCTGGCGGATGTCGCCGACGAAATCGGGCATGCGCTGACCGATCTTCTGCTCGCGAGGGAAGAAACGGATATCTTCAACGAGCAGAACCGGGCATTCGTCGCGAATGTCGCGCATTCCCTTGCAACCCGGCTGATTGAACACATCCGCGATGGTCACGCCCTCAAACTCAGCGAATACGATCTTTCGCTCCTGATCGAAAAAGCGCTCATCGAGAACGATGCGCATGATGTTGCAAAAAGTCTGGTTTTCAACCGTGCGCTCAAGGGCGGGCATGGTTCGGAGGGGCCGTCCGGCCCCGCCGCTGAGCCGCTCCAGGTGCGTCTGATCCGGCGCAACGGATCGGTCGTGCCGTGGAACGAAACCAAAATCGAGTCGGCGGTGCGCAAGTCGTTTCTCTCGGTCAAGGAGGATCCGGAAACCGCGGCGCGCATCGCACGGGGCGTCACGGAACGGGTGCGTACCGGGGACAAGGCATTTGTGCACATCGAGGACGTGCAGGACTTCGTGCAGGAAGAACTCATGCGGCAGGGGCACTACAAGGTCGCCGAGAGCTACATCCTTTACCGTGCACACCGTTCGAGAGTGCGGGAGGACAGCGCCGCGGCTGCTGCCCATCCCGAGGAGCAGGATACACTGGTTGTGGTCCGCACCAGCGACGGGCAGAGCGTTTTCTGGGACGGCAGCGACCTCAAGAAACGGATTTCGTTCGCCTCGATCGGCCTGGAGCTTTCGCTGGATGCCCGGGAGATCGAACGGGAACTGCGCCGTTCGGTGGGAGCGGAACTCACCCGCGAGGAGCTGCAGAGCATCATTGTGATGAATGCCCGCTCGCTGATGGAGCGCGACACCGACTTTGCCAAGTTTGCGGGACGGATCCTGCTTTCCTACATCTACGAGGAAGTGCTTGACTGGCGCATCGACCGCGACGGGATCGAGGGGCTCCGCGACGCCCACCGCACAGCCTTCAAGAGCTATCTCCGCCATGGGGCCGCCATTGAACGGCTCAGCCCGAAGCTCCTTTCCTACTCCATCGACAAACTTGCCGATGCGCTCGACCCGTCGGCGGATCTGGATTTTGACTATCTCGGAATCCAAACCCTGTACGACCGGTATCTGATTATTGACAAGACAGGCCGCACGGCCCGCCGCATCGAGACGCCACAATTCTTCTGGATGCGTGTCTCGATGGGGCTGTTCACCGAGGAACCGCGCGACCGTGAGGACTGGGTCGTCCGGCTCTACAATCTCTACAAGGGAAGGCGCTTCTGTTCGAGCACTCCGACTCTCTTCAATTCGGGCACCCCGCACAGCCAGCTCTCCAGTTGCTACCTCTACAAAGTGGACGACAGCATCGAGTCGATCATGGTCCGCGGTATCGCCGAAAATGCTTTTCTCTCAAAGTGGGCCGGCGGCCTCGGCGGGTCATGGACTTCGGTTCGCGGCACAGGCGGCTACATCAAAGGCACCAATGGAGAGAGTCAGGGCGTGATTCCTTTTCTCAAACTTCACAACGACCAGTTGGTTGCGGTGAACCAGGGGGGCAAACGCCGGGGCTCGGGTTGCGCCTACCTCGAGAGCTGGCACAACGATGTGCAGGATTTTCTCGAACTCCGGCGCAATGTCGGAGACGAGCGCCGCCGCACCCACGACATGAACACCGCGAACTGGATTCCGGATTTGTTCATGAAGCGCATGGAGGCCCGGCAGCATTGGACGTTGTTCCGCGCAAACGAAACCCCCGACCTCCACGATACCTACGGCCGGAAATTCGAAGACCGCTACCACCACTACGAGAAGCTGGCTGCCGAAGGGAAGATCTTCGGAAAGCGCATCGAAGCCCTCGACCTCTGGAAGCAGATGCTCAAAATGATTTTTGAGACCGGTCACCCTTGGATCACCTTCAAGGATCCCTGCAACCTGCGCTCTCCCCAGGATCACGTGGGAGTCGTCCACTCCTCGAATCTCTGCACGGAGATCACACTCAACACGAGCGAGGACGAGACCGCGGTTTGCAACCTTGGCTCGGTCGTGCTCGACACCCACATCCGGGAGGACGGATCCCTTGACCTCGAGATGCTGGCAGAGACGATCCGTGTGGCCGTGCGGGCTCTGGATAACGTGATCGATATCAACTTTTATCCGACCGAGGCGGCCCGCCGCTCGAATATCCGCCACCGCCCGATCGGTCTGGGAGTCATGGGGCTTCAGAACGCCCTCTTCAAGCGGGGGCTCTCCTTCGCGAGCGAAGAGGCGGTGGATTTCAACGATGAGTTCATGGAAGCCATCGCGTTTTTTGCCTATCAGGCATCAAGCGATCTTGCCGC
>Ga0247840_10009288_pt1 | contig 12765 bp, 23 predicted proteins | sample LaCruzMarch2015__FD_192404 | JGI IMG/M metagenome (GOLD analysis project Ga0247840, IMG submission 192404) | Freshwater microbial communities from meromictic Lake La Cruz, Castile-La Mancha, Spain - LaCruzMarch2015_17m | ecosystem: Environmental > Aquatic > Freshwater > Lake | place: Spain...
TTCCAATCTATGGTATTATTATACAATCAACAGTGAAAAAGAAAGACTATATTATGAAAATTAAACAATTTGACAAAACAACCCTCAAAGCAGTACGTGCCGATATCAATGCAGTACTTGCTAAATACGGCGTATCATCAGGCGTAGATTTTGAACTCGGTTCAATCCGCTTTACCTCAGCTTCATTTGAACTTAAAGTCTCTGCAAAAATCAAAGGTGCAGTTACACTTGACGATCAAATCATGCAATCCCGTGCAACTGCATTGGGTTTAAAAATGACAGGCCTTGAAGGTCGTACTCTCGTAAAGTACAATACTCGTGCAAAAGCATATCCATTCATCTACAGTCAAAACGGTAAGATGTTTAAGTGCTCAACTGAACAAGCTAAGCGTTACTTCGCTTAATTATAAAGGAACTATATTATGAACTCAACATTAGCGTTTGAATATTTAATTGCAGTATGTACTGGTCGTAAAATTAATGCACTCGGTACGGCTGAAATGATTGTGAATTCAATTGGAACAGTTACTTCAAAGCGAGTTGTACGTGGCCAATAATGCATTCATGAGAAAACTTGTAGTAGACGAGTTAATGGATACTCTCTTCTTTGCAACAGGGGAGATTGTAAAGAAAGAACGTGCAGCAAAGGCGTACATTCTTACAACACCAGTAATCCAAATTGAAGTTGAATCACATCGTAAAATCAAATTCAATGGTAATGTATACCAACGAGTTTATCAAGTAAAAGACGCAATTGGAAGGATGGTTCTATAATGCATATGATAACAACTCTTGAAATCTTTTTTATCATTTCTCTTGCAATCGTTGCGATTGCAGTTATACTCAATGCGCTTAGTAACTCTCCAAGTTGTAGTGGAACATGCGAGCAGGGTAAAAACCCTTGTGATTGTGAATTAAAGGATAAGAATGAAGGATAAACTTATTCTTGTTGACTGCGATGGCGTACTTCTCGACTGGGGATATGCATTCGATTGTTGGATGAATCGTGAAGGTCATAAGGTTGTTGATAGCACTGCATACGATTGTGCAGTTCGATATAATATTGACTTAAAGGATGTAAAGCGATTAATTCGATTCTTTAATGAATCAGCATCGATTGGTTATCTACCTCCATTTCGAGATGCAATGTATTATATTAAACGATTGCATAAGAAACATGGATATATATTCCATTGTATTACAAGTTTAAGTAATGATCCGTATGCTCAGATGCTTCGTGATAGTAACCTAAAGCTATTATTTGGTTCAACCGCAATCGAAAAAACAATTTACCTCGATTGTGGAGCTCCAAAGAATGATGTACTAGACTCATATAGAGGTACTGAATGTTATTGGATTGAGGATAAAGCAGAGAACGCCGATGTTGGAGCTGAGCGAGGGTTGAACTCAATCCTTATGGCTCACGATCATAACCGTGATTATGTAGGACCTGCTGAAAGACTCGGCAATTGGGAACAAATATATAATAGGATCATAGGACAATAATGTTAAATCTTAACGAATTCTTTAATGATCTCGCTGCGAATAATTCGCGTAACTTTAAACTTGAGCAGTTGAATATCCATAAGGATAACCTATTACTCAAAGAAGTTGTTCGCCTTGCGCTGGATCCATTTACTAACTTTTATCAACGTAAGATACCTGAATATAGACAACACCATAATGTTGATATTACGATCGCTGAAGCAATTAATCAATTAGGTTATTTGTCAAATCGTGTTTATACAGGTAATGCTGCAATTGCTCATCTATCAAACATCTTGGCAAACCTGCCGGAAGACAAAGCAAAAGTAATTGAACGAATTGTATTAAAAGATTTACGTTGTGGAGTATCAATCTCAACCGCACTTGCAGTATGGCCTACTCTTATCAAAGAATATCCTGTCATGTTGTGCTCGCAGTTTAGTCAAAAGCTAATCGATAAGATTGAATTTCCTGCATACGTCCAAACTAAGATGGATGGTATGAGATTCAACGCTATTATAAAAGATGGTAAGGTTGATTACTGTAGTCGTAATGGTAAAGAGATTCAATTGCTTGGTAATCTCGACGAAGACTTTATTAAGATGGCAGGTGATACTAACTGCGTGTTCGATGGTGAGTTACTTGTTAAAGATAAGAATGGTGTCATCCTTGATCGTCAAACTGGTAATGGAATCCTCAATAAAGCAAATAAGGGAACCATCTCTGAGACTGAAGCGAGTCAAGTTTGTGCAACGATATGGGATCTCATTCCATACGATCTCTTTACTGCAGGTAAATGTGTTATTCCTTACGGTGAACGTTGGAATACATTGAGTCTGATGATTAACGAAATGAAACCGGCAAAGGTGAGTGCTGTTGATAGTTGGGAAGTTGATACAATCGAAGAGGCTAATACACTCTTTGAAGGATTACTCGCAAGCGGGCAAGAAGGAATTATTCTCAAAGACCGTAAAGGTATTTGGGAAAATAAAAGAACTAAGCATCAAATCAAATTCAAGGGTGAGTTTGAGTGTGACTTAGTAATTACTAATATTGAAGAAGGAACTGGAAAATATGAATCAAAACTTGGTGCAATCGTATGTGAGTCTTCTTGTGGACTTTTACAAGTATCAGTCGGTTCTGGCTTTAGCGACTTACAGCGTAGCAACCTCAAGCACGAAGATCTTATTGGAAAAGTTGTCGCGGTCAAATACAACGCCCGAATAAAAAACAAACAAAACGAAGAATCACTATTTCTTCCTATCTTTGTTGAAATTCGAGAAGATAAAGACGCTGCTGATTCTTTAAAGGATATTGTATGAAAAAGTTACTCTTCGTCTTGTTACTCTCTTCATTTAGCGCGTATGCAAATACGACAATACCAAAGTACGTAACTGGTGTAATTACTGATGTTGAGCCGGTGTATAAAAAAAGAAATGCATCTATTCCTATTTCTGTATGCGATGATGTGCAAGTTCCAATCTATGGACCAGCTACAAATCCATCGGGAATGGATCGCTTAACTGCTGGTCTTGTTGGAGGTGCATTAGGCTCAACAATTACTGGTGGAGCAACTGAAGTTATGACAACAGCGCTTGGAGCAATCCTTGGTGCTGGGTTCATTGCAAACACAAATCCAAATGGTCCTCAAAAGATTGTTGCATATCAAACCAATCGTACATGTTCAACGCAAATGGACACTCGAGTTGAACAAGTATTGACTCACTATATCGTTATAGTAAAAGCCAATGATCAAGTATCGGCATTTAATACTACAAAGAAATATATCATTGGAGATGCTGTCAAGATTGAAGTTAGTCAAAGTTTGAAGTAAGAGAGGCCCTCAGGACGTCTTTTTATGATTTTGAAGGGTAATATACCACTAAAAAGCTTAAAAGTGCCCTCAAGCCCTCCTGAAGGCTGCAAAACCGTGTCTAAAATGATACAGTTTTGAAAATAAACCTTTACAGCTAGATTTACCTGTGGTATAATAGATCTATCAAATGAAAAAAGGTTATAATGTTTATTTTAAAATTGATTTGCGAATTAGGATTTTCTTATGATACCGCGCAAACTTAATAAGCATTTAGATAAAGCTCTTTTGATTAAGCACTTTCACAGTGACATCGTCGGAGAAGATCGTCGACTACGCTTTGGGTATATGGCAACAGACGAAGCAGTTACGACTTACATTACAAATTCTCTTGAGAATGGTTATGGAGTTGACAATACTTGGTTTGTCGTAGTTGAAGGATTTAAAGTTATCGCTTCAGTACACGTTGCATATAACTCTAAAAAGAAAACCGCTGAGTTAGGATTAACTGTAAGTAACGAATATCGTGGTAAAAAGTTAGGTCAAGAGTTGTTTAATCGTGGGGTGTTATGGGCAAGAGCAGTTGGGGCTGAATCAATCTTCATGTATTGCTTATCAGAGAATAAGACAATGCAACATATTGCTAAGAAGAATAATATGACGATTGTAACGCTTGATCCATCAGAAAAAGAAGCTGTAATTAAGATAACAAAGAGTCATATCCTTGCAGGAATGGAAGATATGGCATTAGAGCAAATTGCAATCTTTGACTCCGCTATTCGTGGACAGAGATGGGCATTTTGGAAAATTATTGAAAATAGTATGAAAGGAGTATAATATGCCATCAGTATTTTTAGTGTCGGATACTCACTTTGGTCATGCTGGTGTTTGTCGATTTACACGCAATGATGGTGTAACTCCGCTTCGTCCGTGGGATAATGCCGATGAGATGGACGAGGCTATGGTGAAGGCGTGGAATGATAAAGTAAAACCAAACGATAAAGTATATCACCTTGGCGATGTAGTTATTAACCGTCGAGCACTTCCTATTCTGGATAGACTTAACGGTGATAAGGTTCTTATCCGCGGTAATCACGATATCTTTAAAGATGACGAATACCGTAAGTATTTCCGTGAACTTCGTGCATACCACGTTATGAACGGACTTATCCTAAGTCACATTCCTATCCATCCAGAAAGTCTTGGTCGTTTTGGAACGAACGTGCATGGACACACCCACTCCAATCGGGTGCTACTGCCAAATGGAGATATTGATGTTAGGTACCATTCCGTTTGTGTGGAGCAGACTCCAGACTTCGCACCGATTCTCTTCGAAGATGTATTAAAGCGTATCACTGAAGAAGGTGGTACTATTGGATTTAAGAATGGAAATGGAAGGAGCGATAATGGCGCTTGCTAAGGAACCCTTGTTTGATTTTGGATTTACGGCCGTCAATGAAGACGAACTTGAAGCAGTACAAAAGGCAGTTGAGGTTGGAGAATCTGCTGTAGCTCTTGAAGAAAAAGTCAATCAGTTACATAAGGCTATCCTTCCTCTCCTTGCTAATCTAAGAAAGAATCCTGAAAAGGATTATATCTTTTGGCCGAATCGAGTTGCAAAGGTCGACGAATTTGAAAAGATGTTGAACGATATCGTAAATGGATAAATACTTGTATTCCACAGGAGATATAAGATATGGCATTCAATCTTTCGGCACGATCATTCAATAATCTAAAAGGTGTAGATGAGCGCTTAGTTGCAGTTGTACATCGTGCAATTGAAATTAGTGAAACTGACTTTGCTGTTATTGAAGGTTTACGTTCACCAGCTCGTCAACTTGAAATGTTCAATAAAGGTGCATCTCAAATAAAAGTTGGTGGTAAGCATACACTCGGTGAAGCAGTAGACTTAATGGCTTATGTTGATAACCGTGGTTCTTGGGAACTGGTTTATTATGATGATATCGCTAATGCTGTTGCTCAAGCAGCAAGAGAATTAGATGTATCAATTCGGTGGGGCGCAGCATGGCACCTTGACGATATTCGTGCCTATGAAGGAACGATGGAAGAAGCTATGATGGAGTATATTGACTTACGACGTAAGCAAGGTAAGCGTCCTTTTATTGACGCACCTCATTTTGAGTTGACTTAAACTGATGGGATTTCTTTACACATAAATGTAACGAGGCCCATCTCTTTAGTTTTCATTTCAATATATTTTATAAATTCACCTGCTTTTTCTTCAGCGGCAACTAAACATTGAGCTTCAGTTGCATATATGGTGTTATCTACTTTAGTGTAGCAAGTACTAAAGACGATAAAGCAAGTCATGAGAATTGGTTGGAACATGATTATTACCTATAGTGTGTGTTTATCTTATTTATTGGTGTACATTATAAGTAGTATGTGATATAATAGTAGTAAGTAAAGAATTGTTGTAATTCCTTCAAATTGAAGGCGTTGTGGACCCGGGTTCGATTCCCGGCATCTCCACCGAAACATATTGTAGTAAGGCACGCTGGACCATAAGTTAATACTTCCAGTCAGTATGTTTCGGTGGGGATGACAAGGTTTCGACATGGCGAGCTAGAAGAGAAGGCAACAGGGGAATGTGAAACTCCTAGGATTGGGGACACTCGGTCGAAGAAACAAAACCATTAAATGCTAACGACGAAAGTTATCGCATGGTAGCTTAAACGCTACCGGAGTTTTGCTAGTTGAACTTAGCAACAGAATCAACTAGTTCCTACATTATCATTTGGAAAACACTATGCAAGTAAAACTTCTATCCTTTAGTCAACCAACTGAAAGCCGCTTATATATGAATGGCACACTTCGTTCATGGGCACACTTCATCGATCTACGTACAGGCAATGGTACTCAATTAGAACATATGGAAGTAGCTCGTGAGTGTGCTCGTGCAATCGCAGCAATCTTCCCAATGGTATCGGATTACGTACACACCTCATAAGATGGATGAACTAAGAGAATTACAAAATGAAAGATTGCGTTTGTTTCGGGGTGTCAAACATCCTGGAACAAACTGTCTTCAGTATACACCTGAGATAAGATCGTTTATTCATAAGCAGAAGATTCATTCACTACTCGATTTTGGTTGTGGTGAAGGTTTACAATATGACAAAGACTTTGCTAATCTAATTGGGTTACCAAGAGTTGATATAGACTTATACGACATTGGTTCAAAGAAGAACTTTAAGTTACCAAATCACGTATATGATGGCGTTATTGCAATTGATGTATTTCAATACATTCCAGAAGCACTCTTTGAAAGAGAGTTTAATGAACTCTATCATAGAACGCGTAACATATTTGCAGTAGTCAACTGTCAGCCGAGTGATGAGAACTCAGTCACTCATCGAAATCCTCAGTGGTGGGACGATGTCTTTACTTCATTCAAGCAATACACTGAAGTAATCTACTATGGAAAAGGCAAGAACGAAAATACGAAGAGGATCTATCATGGTGGCTCACGTATTGGGTAATGGTTCTTCAATTTGTTTCTTTGATAGAACTCGTTGTGATGGTATTATAATAGGTTGTAATTTCTCAGATGAAAACCTACAACCAGCATATACTGTTATTGTAGATTCTAAACCTATTATGAAAATCATTGAAGGATTCGACTTAAAGATTCCTGTGGTGTTGACTGATCGTGCAAATGAGTTTATGCTAACGCAACGAGGTGGATGGGATAATCTTAGAGATGGCGCGATCAAGGTTAAAGAAGTAGTTCCTCTTCTTCATTGGAAAGAACTTTCCAAAGAGCGTGCTATGAATTCAGCACAGATTGCAGTAATGTATGCAATTGAAAAGGAAGGCGCAAGTGATATTCACTTGTGGGGTATCAATTCCTTTTGGGAAGATGATATTCGATCTCATACACATAAGATTGTTCTAAAGGATCTTAGCCAGCCGAATATTAGCATTAAAACTGCAGATATCTGGAGGGTCTATTGGAAGGCCATCTTTGAGAGGCATCCTCAGGTCAATTTTACTATCCACGGGCCTACAGGTGTACATTCTATCATTAATGCCCATAATTATACCTTTGCAGTTCATGAGAGGTCATCAGGTGACTTAAATTGGCCTGCTTAATGGATCTACCCTCCCTCCAGTCATAAAAGTGCTCTCAGGTCCTCCTGACGACCCTAAAACTGTGTCTAAAATGATACAGTTTTGAAAATAAACCTTTACAGGTAGATTTACCTGTGGTATAATGGTTATATCAAATCAAAAAGGAAACAGTATTAATGACTAAAGATTATGGAATGTTTAGTGAAGCAGGTAATGCTCTTATCGATCAACTCGTAAATGTTGCAAAAGCGCAGGAGTTAGGGTGGAAAGAAACACAGCAACATCTACAATTACTCGCAAAGACTCAGCCTCAACATGCCGGTGAGGCCTTTGATACCGCAGTCCGAGAAATAGTCTATACTGCATTAAAATTTAATACACCATTTTACGCATAGGAAATATAACATGACAAAAGAACAACGTTTAGCAATGATTGCTGCAGCATGTCGCAAAGTTCAAGGTGAGTTACCAAAGCACGCTCCTGCAACTTCAGCATTTAAAGCAAAGTTGCAAAAGAAATCCCGTAAAACAAAGAAGAATGCTACAGCTGATAAGAGATCTATTAAAGGTTTAGAAGCATTTGAAGAGTCATTCATGTATGATGATGAAAAATCTATTCAACGCGTATGGCGGGATTCAGGTATCGTAGAATCATATTCTAACACCACCCGCTTTGATAACGAATGGAATTGATAAATAGATTATGACTATGCACATAGTACGGGGAATGTCTTCCCTTAGTACTCGCAAATCTATGTCTAAGGTTGATAAACAACTAATGGAAATAGAATGGCGAGCACATAATAAGAAGTTCAAAACGCAAAACGGTTTAGTGTCATGCCAGTTTGCAACACTTGAAGCTTTCATTGATTATCGCCTAGGGCGTGGTAAGAAGGCACATGCGAAAACGACTAACGGTGTTTATACACCACGTAATAATACGTTTGTTCGTGAGTCACCAAAATTTGAATCTGTTGTAACAAAAAACACAACGGCGAGTTATGCATCGAAAAAAGCATCACCGCAATACAGTGGAAATTATATAGTTGGTATTGCAACAATGCATAAATCAAATCTTGTTGCAGTAGGTAAAGGAGATGATCCTGTAAGCTACTCAACAATGCGTAGAGGTTAATTAATAAAGGAGAAGTTATATGTCAAATGAAAATCGTGAGTATTATGTAAGTTTGCTTCAAAATGGTCCTGTTCGTGTAGTGTTTACCAAAGTAAATGGTGAAGTACGCAATATGAAGGCCACACTGAATAAGAATCTACTCCCTTTGACTCAAGCTCCTGCAAATCCTGCAGAAGATACTGATCGATCATCAAATGTGATTCGTGTATTTGATCTAGACGCTCAAGACTGGCGTTCATTCCGTGTAGATGCAGTAACAGAATTTGAACCAACTTAATTATTATGTACATATCGCAAGAACTGTGGTATAATAGTAGTTCTTGCAATGGAGAAAAAGAATATGGCAACAGCATCAACTCGTAAGATTATTAAAACACCTCGTAAGTCGAAGTCGACTCCACGAGCTCGACCTAAGACTGGCTTAGCTGCAGTTCCTATGGATAGAGGGTTTACTGCATGTAAACAATACTTTCACGAAGAGATTGATCGCAAAGTTGTCATTGACATTATTAAAACGCATATCAAAAAGCTATTCACAAAGGATCAAGTACAAAATATCTTGTCTTATCCTGAATGGCATTTTGGTATGCACTCTGCTTATGGTGCGGCTATACATTGGATGAATGCAGGTTTGACATTCGAAGAAAAGTATCAGCGATATCCTGAAGCGATTCAAGAATATTATGCAGTATTGGCTAGGGCAATGAGAAAAACCATGCCATTGGTTGATGATGATGATGAAAATGATGAACAACCCGCCGTAGTAGTTGCAAAAGCAAGTCCTCTTGAGTTAATGAATAAAAAGATTCAATCAACAATTATGGTTGATCTTGACTTTCTTGAGGACGAGTGGATTGCAGGTAGAACTACTACAATTGATGTCTATCAACTGTTTCAAAGACACCTACTGAAAGCTCCCGCTGTAGCACCTGTGAGAAAGCGGCTTGAAGTTTGGCTCTTAGAATATGAAGACGCTTTTCATAAGCGTTGTGAACAAGCAGTTGAAGGATATTCTCACATTAAACGAAGTGAACTTAAAAGACGTATCGATGTAGTGAATAAAATGCTTGAGGATTTGGATCGAGTCAAAGCAGCATCCGTTGCAACTCGTGCCCCAAGGACACCTAAAGTCAGAACAGCTGATAAACAAGTTAGCAAATTGAAGTATGCTAAGAACTCAGTTGAATATAAACTAATATCGATTAATCCTGTACAAATTCCAGGTGCAATACGTCTATACACCTTCCATGAAAAATCGAGAACACTTACAGAGTATGTAAGTAACTCTACAGCTGGATTTGAAATCAAGGGAACAAGCATCCAACGCTTTGATCCTGAAACTTCACGCTCAGTACGATTACGTAAGCCCGATGAGTTTCTTGCTACTATCTTAAGTAAGACATCAAAGCAAATTGACAATGAATGGCAAAAGCTTACAACTAAATCATCAGTACCAAATGGAAGGATTAACTTAGAAACAATTCTATTAAGGACATTAGATCGATGAAAGTATCGTCAATAGTAAACAAAAATGTTATATCTTGGGTCTTAGCGTTTGCTGCTGTTAGTTGTTTTACAGTATTCAATCTTGTAGATGTGGTACCTGTTGAAAAGCCAATCAACATATCAAGCGAAGAGCTTACTTGTCTTACGAAAAATATCTATTGGGAATCAAAGAACCAATCAGTTACAGGACAAATCGCAGTAGCTCATGTAACACTTAATCGTACGATGGAAAAAGAATTTCCAAGATCTATTTGTGGTGTAGTGAAACAAAAGATTGGTGACGTATGTCAATTTTCTTGGGTATGTAGTAATATTATTAAGAACAAACATCATGATCCCATTCTCTTTGCGAAAGCTCAAGATGTAGCACAACAAGCACTGAGGTTATATTATCAGGGACATGATGTTACAAATGGATCGTTATTCTTCCATGCAAGATATGTTAATCCTGGATTCTTTAAAGGGTTAACTAAAGTAGTACAAATTGATGACCATATATTTTATAAGAGAAAAACATAATGCTAGAAGATGTCATATTGAACAAGAAGAAATTTGCTAAAATGGTTGAGGATGTTGTACACGAAAAGCGTATTGGTTATATAGATGCAGTATTACACATATGTCAACAACGAGAAATTGATCCACTTGATGTAGGTAACCTCATTACTCCACAAATTAAAGATAAGATTCAGGCTGAAGCTGTAGCAACTAACATGATGAAAGGTGGAAACACTCTACCAATATGATGATGGAAGCATTTGACGCATATCGTTATTACATGGCGATTAAACTACATTTTGAATCTGATACTTATGATGCAACCCAATATAACTATAAGACATCAGCAAAACAACAAGCGTTCTGGAAGCGTAAAGATAAGTATCACTTTGCTAAACTCGGTCGTAAGTTTGAAACACCTGATCAAATTATAAATTATTATGTTGCACAGTTCACTTCTGAAAAGAAATGGATTGGTGATATGCTATCCGACGAATCTGCTTATGATAGTTGGCAGAAGCGAAACCAATCTCTATCATATACATTTGAGAAAGATATAAATACACTTGCCGATAAGACTCAGTCTTTTGATGAGATCTTTGAAGCAAAGGATACACCGTACCCACTTGTGGTTACAATGTATTTGCGAGGAGACGTCTGTATTGAAACAGTTGTGATTCTGAATCGTCTTACTGGCTTCGTGAAGAAGACTGATAAGACTATAAAGGATCCAATCGTTTGGCCGGAAGTCTCTAAACGGATCCGTAAGTATACTCCCTTTGTCCGATTCGACGAGAAAAAGATTAAGGAAATTATACTTCGGCTATATACATCATAGCAAAACTATGGTATAATATACAATATATTATGAGTTGTTTGTGGATAATTCAGTCAATATACTTTAATAAAAGGAATACATACAATGGCATTTTCAAATTTAAAAAACAAACGTGGTGCAGCAATCTCTGCTCTTGTAGCAGCAGCTGAAAAAGTTGGCGGTGGTAGTGGCGAACAAAAGTCTTATGGCGATGATCGCTTCTGGAAACCAACTGTTGACAAAGCAGGGAATGGATATGCAGTTCTTCGATTCTTGCCTGCACCAGAAGGTGAAGACCTTCCTTGGGTTCGATATTGGGATCACGGCTTTAAAGGTCCTACTGGTCTCTGGTATATCGAGAACTCGTTGACCTCTATTGGTCAACCCGATCCAGTTGGCGAAATCAACTCAGTGTTATGGAATACTGGTCGTGACGAAGACAAAGCAATTGCTCGTGATCGTAAACGCCGTTTGCACTATGTTTCAAACGTACTCGTAATCTCTGATCCATCAAACCCATCAAATGATGGTAAGGTATTCTTATTCAAGTTTGGTAAGAAGATCTTTGATAAGATCATAGATGTAATGCAACCTCAGTTTCAAGATGAAGCTCCGGTCAACCCATTTGATTTTTGGGAAGGTGCAGACTTCAAATTGAAGATTCGTAACGTTGAAGGTTATCGTAACTACGATAAGTCTGAGTTTGCCGCAGCTGCACAACTTATGGATGGCGATGACGAAAAGCTTGAAGGCGTATACAATCGCCTGAATAGTTTAAGTGAGTTCCTTGATCCAAAGAACTATAAGACTTATGCTGAATTGAAAGCTAAGTTGGCACGTGTTCTTGGTGAGAATGGTGCTGTAATGTCTACTGCTGAATCAATCTCATTGGATGATATTGCATCGGCGCCAACATTCAAAGAGAAATCTGCTGCATCAGCTCCGGTACGTCATGCTCCGGTTGAATCATCCGACGATGAATCAGATGACAGCGATACGCTTAGTTATTTTGCTAAGTTAGCTGCATCAAGTTAATTAGTAATATGAAGTAAATCGGGGATCCAAATTGGATCCCCTTTTGCTATGCGATGTTTGCAGTAGCAGGATAGAAGAATATATCCGATGAGTTATTTGGTCTACGTGTTGCAGAAGGTGTAGGTTTAATAACAGTTGTTTGATTATTTACAACAGAAGTAGAATTCATTTGACTTACGCTACCGCCATCGCCGCCTTGTGCCGGTGCTGATAGTTGACTCTGCTCTGACTTAGCTAAATTTAAATCATTACCAGAAGCAACCGCTGCACCACCTTGTGATGGTGCACCAATTAACGTATTACTTTTGCTATTATTGTTATTATATTGAATCTGCTCTGACTTAGCATTTGACGTCATACTATTAGATGCAATGCTTGCAC
>Ga0247840_10009294_pt1 | contig 12755 bp, 2 predicted proteins | sample LaCruzMarch2015__FD_192404 | JGI IMG/M metagenome (GOLD analysis project Ga0247840, IMG submission 192404) | Freshwater microbial communities from meromictic Lake La Cruz, Castile-La Mancha, Spain - LaCruzMarch2015_17m | ecosystem: Environmental > Aquatic > Freshwater > Lake | place: Spain...
CACACTGATCAAGAAGCAGGGCTGTCCATGCTACTGATGGGCCGGGAACTACTGTGATATCATTGAAGGCAAAATTTGTACAACCTGTAATGGTGTCTGTGTAGGTATAGGTGAGGGCAAAAACACCCAGGCCTGCAGCACTTGCATTGAAGATGTTACCAGTAACACCTGCTCCACTATAAGTACCTCCTGCAGGGAATCCGGTGGTCAGCAGGTATGCTGTTGAGCTTGAACACTGAGTTTCAAGTTTTCCACCGAAAGTAACAAGAGGAAGTGGGTTAACAATGATGATGTTGGTTACAAAACCAGTACAATTGGTAACAGGATTGGTATACGTATAGGTCAGGGTATAAGTTCCGGGGCCAACCAGGGCAGGATTGAAAGTATTGCCTGCAACGCCGGGGCCACTATAGGTACCACCTGCAGGAAGTCCTCCTGTTAAAGTAACAGCAGCAGCATCGGCACAGAGTGCAGTGAGTGAGCCATTCCAGGTAACATCTGGAAGCGGATCAACGGTGATAGTTTGCGTTGCAGTTGCGAAACAACCGGTAGCAATATTGGTGTAAAGATAGGTTAGGGTATAGGTTCCCGGACCAACAGCAGTTGCGTCAAAAACAAGACCATTAACACCAGGTCCGCTATAAACGCCACCTAATGGGAAACCACCACTTAATACGTAGCCATTTTCATCAGCACAAACGTTAGGTAAGGATGCTGACCAGGTAACAGCAGGATTGGCATTGACTGTGATGTAATTTGTGGCAAAGTTTGTACAACCGGTTGCGGGGTTGGTATAGGTATAGGTGAGTTGATGAACACCAAGACCTGCAGCAGAAGCATCGAATTCATTACCGCTAACACCTGGGCCACTATAGGTACCTCCGACAGGGAAGCCACTGGTTAAAGCCCAGGTAGTATCTGTGATACACTGGGAAGTTTGGTAACCGGCAAAGCTTACAAAAGGAAGTGCATTAATAGAAACAGTGAGCGTCCCTGTCATCAGGCTGTAACAAGTGGTTGTAACATTGGTTGCAACAACGGTATAGGTGCCAGCCTGAAGCTGATTGCCAAAACTGATGGCAGAACCTGTACCGGCAACTGGGTTGCCAAGGCTAATTCCATTGTAAACCAATTGATAATTTACGCCATTTTCTGAACCACTCAGTCCAATCACAACACCACTGCCATCGATACAATAGGCACCGCCACCTGTAAGGTTAAAGGCTGTGGGCAATGGATTGCTCGTTACTGTTGCAGAACCTGTCATATTGTTAACACATCCGTGTACCATATCTGTGGCAACTACAGTATAGGTGCCAGCCTGGTTGTAGATTCCGAAATTGAGTGACATGCCTGTACCTCCAAGAATAAGGGAGGTAGCACCTCCATTGAAATAGAGTTCATAGTTTACTGCGATTTGTGAACCGGAGAGACCAACATTGACACCAGCCTGACCTGTACAAACAGAACCACCACCGGTAACAGTGAAAACAACGGGTAATGGATAAACAACAACATTCACGTTGCCTGTCATCCAGTTTTCACAGGTTGTTGCGGTATTAACGGCATAAACAGAATATACGCCCGGTGTTAATTGTGAACCAAAGCTGATGGCAGTTCCTGTTCCGGCAACAACCTGGCCGGTAGCAACACCATATAAGTACAATGCATAGTTAACACCAGATTCTGAATTAGCAAGTCCAACAGATACACCATTACCTCCTGTGCAATAGTTACCACCTCCGGTAACAGTGAAAGCCGTTGGTAAAGGATCAACAACTACGGTTACGCTATTTGTCATAACCAAAGTACAAGCTGTGTTGGGATCTGTACCCAGGATAGTATATACTCCAGGAATGGTTTGTAAACCAAAGGTGATTGGGAAACCGGTACCGCCAACATAAGGTCCGTTGATGACACCATTGATTTGGGTCTGGTAAAGCATACCAATTTCTGAACCACTTAAGCCAACAACAACACCTGAACCACCGGCACAATAAGAACCACCACCTGTAATTGTATTGGGTAATGGACCATGAAGAACGGTAATGGTGTTTGAAGCGAAGTTGATACAACCATTGATAGGATCAGAATAAGAATATGTGATGGTATGGATGCCAACACCTGCAACGGTAGGATAGAAGAGACCATTTAATACACCGGGGCCGCTATAGGTACCACCGGCAGGAGTACCGCCTGTTAAAACATAACTGGTAACACCAAGACACTGGGTCTCTAAGATTCCGGCAAATGTGACAACTGGCAATGGATTGATAACAATTAGAGCACTGCTCCCCATAATCTGGGAACAAGCAGTCGTATTGTTGGTCGCAATGATGGTATATACACCGGCTGCTAATTGGTAACCGAAGTCAAGGGCACTGCCTGTGCCGGCAAGGGTAATGAAGGTCGTGAAATTGTTGTTGAACAATTCATACGTAAAGCCAACTTCTGAACCACTGAGTCCAACAGGCTGACCTATTCCTCCAACACAAAAATCACCACCACCGGTTACTTCAAAAATTACAGGTAATGGATTGATATTGATAGTCGTTGCATTGATGTAAATGTCAGGAATCGTTGTTCCAGCTAAGTCAGTATACATACAGCTGCCAAATGTCTGGTCATCCCAATCCAGTGTCGTAGTGCCAGGGCTAGGTGTGAACAGGAGTTCAACCATGACAGCATCATTGGTAAGGGAGACAGGTGTCAGGGAGAATCCGAAGATACCAACCTGGGTGGCAGTTGCAGAAACGGTAAAGAGAGAGAATGGATCAACAACAAGTGCTGGATTTACATTCTGGTAACCTGTATAGGTAAGGAAAGCAGGGTCGTAATTTAACTTGAGTGAAATGGAGGCAACATCGATGAAGTTGTCAACTTTAATAGGAACAACCATGGTTGAACTGCCACATACGGTTTGGTCATCGAGTTTTGTGATGATAGGTCCGTAGAACATAAAGAGCTGAGCATCTTCACTGGTGATGGTATTTAAACACGTGCCTTCTGTAACAATACAACGGAAGAGATCGCCGTCCATTGCCATGATGGCATCGGTAATGTGCATAGTTGCGGTGGTAACACCTGAATAAACAGAACCATCACTGAGGTTGGTCCAGCTGCTGCCATGATCTGTGCTGATCTGCCACTGATAAGCAAGTGGGCTTGCACCAGGTGCACTGGCCACAACTGTAAAGCTTGGATCATCACCAATAACTGCAATAACATCAGCAGGAGCAGAAGTTACAACTGGATGTGGATCAACAACCATTGTTAAAGTTGGAATTGAAAGGAATGCACAACTGCCATTCACATAAACATCAACTTTTACAACATCACCATCAACAAGTGCAGTTGAGGAGAAGGTAGGAGTTGCAACCATCGGAATACTGTTGACATACCATTGGTATGTTGCACCTGTCAGGTCATAAGCCGCATTGACAGAGAATGTTACATTGTTTCCAGGACAAATGGTCGTTCCGGGTAATGCAGCAATCGTACCTGGTACTGTGATAAATGGAGTAATTGACAGAGAAGCAGGGTTTGAAACACCGGCAGTGGCTGTTCCCGGGTCTACCTTGCAGGCAAACAGGAAGTTAGTCATGCTTGGAGAAACACCGCTTACAGTCAGTGTGTTAGTGTTAACACCACTGAACAAAGCAGAATTGACAAGGTCAAACCAGCTAATACCATAATCAGGTGTAGCCATCCACTGATATGTGCTTGCAGTTGGAGCTGTGATGCTGTAAGTTGCAGAACCGCCTTCGCAAGCTGTTGCATTGAGTGGTTGAACAGTAATTGGTGTACTGGTGCCAGCATTAACTGAACCATTGATCCATACACATGGCAGAACCATGGCAAGGGCATTGGCATACTGTGCACCTTCAGGTGGTGTGAGTTTCCAGATCAAGGGGCTGAAACCATTGTTGAAGTCAAACTGGATGTCAAATAATTTACCATCACCAATCGTAGAAGGTGTGATTGAGAAGTAAGCAATAAAGAACTGACCTGGAATAGCACCATTTGTGAAAACGATTTCATTGCCGGTGGTAATGGCAGGATTTAAATTCGTAATGCCAGTATAGGTTAATACAGCGGGGTCATAAGTCAGGGTAAGGTTGAAAGCTGAAATCCCACCATAATTTAAAACATCAACTGGAACAAGAATCGATGTGTTGGCAGCAGCTGTCATTGTTGGGGCAATGGTGGTCAGCACCGGAGCCGGGGTAACATCCAAAGTAGCACCTGCAGAATAAACAAAGGGTGAGCCAGGATTGCTGACTTCACAACGATACATATAACCATCCATGCCTGTTGTGGCACCAAGGATATTTAAAGTAGGAGTGTCAACATTGGCATAAGTACCACCGTTGATCAGGTTAACCCAGGTTAATCCACCGTCGAAGCTTACCTGCCATTGGTAAATGGTAGCACCCAGTGCGGTAACACTGAAGGATCCGTTATAACCATCAAAGATGGTGACACTGAAAGGATCTGTAATAACAATCGGGGTAACGCTTACAGTTGCACTTCCACTGCTCACTGAAGAACATGATGAACTTGCATTAACTGCCATTACTGTGTAAGCACCGGGTGTAGTCTGGTTGCCAAAAGAAATAGCAGCACCATTGCCTGGGACAACTTGTCCGGTGAATACACCATTAATATATAAGGAGTAATTTACGCCTGTTTCAGAACCATCAATACCTACATCAACACCAAGGCCACCGGCAATATAATTGCCGCCACCGGTCATTGCAAAAACTGCAGGTATCGTACTGAATGAAATGGAAACACTACCTGTCATGCTGGCTGTGCCACATGCATTGGTTGAAGTCACAGTATAACTACCCACGCCGGTAAGAAGACCAAAACTGATAGAGTTGCCTGTGCCAGGTATTGTTGAACCCATTGACATACCGTCAAAGAATAAGGTATAGGCCGCTCCGGTTTCTGAACCGCTTAATCCGACAACAACACCTGCGCCACCGGTACAATATGAACCGCCACCGCTCACTGCGAATACTTGTGGACCCGGGTTAATGATGATATTCACTGAACCACTCATGCCTACACTGCCACAACCATTGGTTGCCACAACTGTGTAGTTGCCAGCAGTGGTTTGATTGGCAAAAGCAAGGGCGCTGCCAGTACCGCTGAGTGAGGTACCTGTATAACTGCCATCAAGATAAAGGTCATATGAATCACCAAGTGTTGATCCGGCCAGCTGAACACTGAGTCCTGCTCCACCAGTACAATAGTTGCCACCACCGACAACTGCATATGTTGCAGGAAGTCCGTTGGTATTTACACTGGCACTGCCACCCATAATCGTCGTGATACAAGTGTTGGCACCATGAACAGTATAAGTACCTGTTGCGCTCTGAGCACCGAAGTCAAGGGCACTGCCTGTGCCGGCTACTGGAAGGCCTGTTGCGACACCATTAATATATAAGGTATAAGTTACTGAAGTTTCTGAACCGTCAAGACCAACTGAAGGAGCTGTTGTTCCTGCACAATAGGCGCCTCCTCCTGTAACTGTGAACATACTTGGAGGAGCAAAGAAGTTAATCGAAGCAGTTCCGGTCATGGTTGTTGAAGAACATGTTGATGCGCCTACAACACCATAGGTGCCTGATAAGGTTTGTAAGCCAAAGCTGATGGCTGAACCTGTACCGGTTTGAGATTGACTTGTTGCAACACCATCAAAATATAAGGTATAGTTTGTTCCGGATTCAGAACCATCTAAGCCGATTTCAAGACCGATTCCACTGGAACACATTGTACCACCACCTGTGACATTAAATGCCAGGGGTAATGAACATCCACTGATAGCACCGTCATAGAAATTGGCATTCAGAATATTGCTTGATAAATCTACATATTGGCAATCACCGGCAATACTGGTATTCCAGCCTAAAATTGAACTACCACCATTGAAGGTAAAATCAATATTGAACAAGGTGCCACTGGCTAGTGATACTGGGGTCACATCAAACCATGCAAATCTTAAACCACCTGCAACAGCATTGAAGTCGAAGATGCCGGCACTCAGGCCAGGGAATAATGAGGAATAACCCTGATAGGTTAAAACAGCATTGTCAAACGAATAAGCCAGTGAGATACCTGCAACATCAACAAGGTTTTCAACAGTAACCGGAATAGAAACTGTAGAACCTGGAATTGCGCCGGTAATGGTTGGAAGATAGGTGTTTATAACAAGGGCTGGTGCTACTGTTAAAGTTGCAGCAAGACTGGCAACATTGGTGTTACAGATGGTCTCAGAGAACATACAACGGTACTGGTTGCCATTGAAAGCAGCAGTAGCATTACTTACTGTCAGGGATGGAGAATTAACCCCTGAGTAATTGATGCCGTCAACAAGGTCAGTAAAATTGATGCCATCCTGGCTAAACTGCCACTGGTAGGAGAGTGGGGAGTCAGGATAAGTAGCTGCTGCTGCAAAAGAAGTAGATCCACCTGCAGTGATTGTTACATCGGTAGGATTTTGTGTGATAACAATAGAAGCGGAAGCTTGAATACTGAAGGTTCCTGTCATGGAATTGGAACAAATGCCTTGTGTTGCGACAATGCTGTAAGTACCTGCATTATAATTACCGCTAAACACGATTGGGTTGCCCGTACCTGAAACAACAGGAAGGATTGCAGTTCCATTATAAATGAGTTGATAATCAGTACCGGCATCAGAACTTGCCAGGGTGATAGAAACTCCAGGACCTGTAGCACATGCAATGGCATTGTCTCCAACAACGCTATAAGCTGTAGGTACAGGAAAAACAGTAATCGTAGCACTGGCATTCATTTGTTGTGAGCCGCATGAATTCGTTCCTACAATAGTATAAACACCAGCTGTGTTGAATGGAAAATTCATGCCATTGCCGTTGCCCTGGAAAGTAACTCCATTAGCAACACCATCAACGTACACTGCATAGTTGGTATTCGTTTGGGTTTTGTCAAGGTAAATCTGACTTCCGATTGCACCTGCACAAAAAGCACCACCACCACTGATGGTATAGGCTACTGGTAAAAGGCAACCTGAAATTGATCCATCTACGAAATTGGCAGGCAAGATGTTGTCATTGATGTCTGTAAACTCGCAAACACCAGCTGAAACAAGATCCCATGTGAGGGCACTGTTGCCACCATTAAAGGTGAAATCTACGGTAAATAAGGTGCCACTGGAAATAGAAATAGGTGTAATGTCAAACCAGGAGAAGTTGAAATTACCTGCAAGGTCGTTTAACAATGGAACACCTGCACTGAAGGCTGGATTTACGTTGCTGTATCCCTGGTATGTTAATATGGTATTATCATACAGGTATGACAATGAAACAGCATTTACGTTGTCGATGTTCTCAGCAGTAACAGAAATAGAAACTGTGCTGCCGGGTGTGATTCCTGTTAGTGTTGGTAAATAAACATTGATTGTAGAAGTAGGTGTTACGGTTAAAAGGGCAGCAAGACTGGTCAATTCCTGGCTACAGGCTGGGTCTGTGACAATGCAACGATACTGACTTCCACTGAATGAAGTAGGTGTGTTTACAATGGTTAAGGTGTAAGTGTTTACTCCGGAATAATAAATTCCATCAATGAGGTTGCTGAAGCTATTTCCATCATCTGTGCTGATTTGCCATTGGTAGGCAAGGTCTGAGAAACTGAAATTGCTGAAAACAGTGAAAGAAGTAGTTGCCCCGCTTGCAATGCTGGATGCATCAGGACCTGCAGTGATGGCAAGGGGTGCATTGCTTGTAACATAAGCGATGCCATCCATTACGTCGGCGCAATAACCACCACTGACTGTTGCGTGGATTTCATAATAACCGGCTGTAGTAATTCCGCTGAATGTAATTGCACTGCCGGTACCTGCCAGGGTTTGTGCGGTAGGAACTCCATTGGCATACAAAACATAATCGACGTTAGGCTGAGAGTTGCTTAAAGATACGCTGACTCCGCTTCCTGCCGGGCAATGAACTCCACCGCCACTGATTGTATATACTGTAGGATAATTGTCTACGATTACAAAAGTAGTTCCGATCATGTCAACAGAACAATTTCCGTCTGTGGTGCTTTGACCTATGGCAGAATAACTTCCTGCTGTGTTGTATGCACCAAATTCAAGCGCAAGACCGGTACCTGGCATGCTTCCAACAAAGTTGCCATTTCTGAATAAGATGTATTCAACACCGGTTTGAGTATTGTCAAGGCCGATAGAAACAGTGGTTGCATCTGAACAAACATGACCACCACCTGTAAGGTTAAATTGCAAAGGAAGGGCAACAACAGCAACACTTACTGTATTGTCGATTGTAACTGTGCCGCAAGTATTATGTGCTTCTGCATGATAAGTGCCTGCCGTCGTTACGCTGCCGAAATAAACTTCGCCACCGTCACCGGTGATAACACCTGCAGAAGTACCATCTTCAAAGAAAAGTGTGTAAACAACGCCAGGTTCTGAATACATCAGTCCCAGTGGAGCATTGCTTCCTGCACAAATTGTTCCTCCACCGGTCATTGGAATGCTGGCCATAGGAAGGGGATTGTTGCTGATGTCGACGGTGCCACTATTGTTGTGTGAACCGCAAGCATCCATAGATACAACATAGTATGTTCCGTTAACTGTTTGTAAGCCAAAATCAAGGGCTGCACCTGTTCCGGGCAGAATAGCAAGTGCTGTTCCGCTATTGTAAAGTTGGTAATCAATACCCAACAGTGAACCATCTAATCCAACTGGCATACCGGCCTGGCCTTCGCAAAATGAACCACCACCTGTAACATTGAATACTGTAGGTTCTGCAACCCAGCTGAGGGTGGCACTACCTGCCATATCACTGATACATCCACTTGCATTGGTTGCAACAATGGTATAGGTACCGGCAATGCTGAAGGGGCCGAAAGTGAGCGGAGCTCCTGTTCCGACGATATATCCATCAACAGCACCATCAAGGTAAAGGCCGTAATAGGTATTTGCTGTAGAACCGTCAAGGGTTACTACTGCACTTGGACTACCGGCACAATACGCTCCGGTTCCGCCTACATTAAAAACTGTAGGTAAACTCCCGGCAATGATCGTTACCCCGGTTGTAGTTACTGATGTTCCACAAACACTGGTGGCTGATACTGTGTAAATTCCGGCAGCAGTCTTAAACCCAAAATCAAGGTTGAAGCCGGTACCGGCGATTTCCTGACCAGTGCTGACACCGTCAAGAAACAATGTGTAAGTAGTATTATATTCAGAACCATTCAGTGTGATAGGTAAACCAGCACCTCCAGGACATATGGTTCCTCCTCCATCTAATGTATAAACAACAGGTAATTGATTGATGGTAATGGTTGCAATACCGTACATCCAATCATAACCGCATGTGTTGGTTCCTTTGATTGTGTAGTCACCGCCCTCTGTTTGTAATCCGAAACTGATGGCACTGCCTGTTCCAACAATCGGACTACCAACCAGCAATCCGTTTAAATAAAGCTCGTAATCTGTGCCTGCATCAGAACCATCAAGGCCAATGGCCAGACCACTACCACCGGCACAATAAGAACCATTGCCGGTTACACTGAAGATAAAAGGCAAAGGAAGTACAGTGACAAGGGCTGTGCCGGCTGCTGCTGTGCTTCCACAAGTATTGTAGGCGGTACAAGTATAGGTTCCTGCTGTGGTTAATAAACCAAAAGAGATAGCAGAACCGGTACCAGCCAGGTCGATTCCTGTGTATGAACCATTGCGGAACAACTGGTAATTAACACCTGTTTCGGAATTGTCCAGACCGATTAAAACACCAAGTGCATCAACACAATAACTGCCGCCACCGGTGATCGTAAACTGAAGTGGCAAAATACAACCGGCGTCAACTGTTAACATGGCTGGATAGGAAGGTGTAGAAAGATTACATACCGCTTCAGTAGCCACACATCTGTATAAATAGTTGTTCATCCCGGCTGTTACACCGGTTATTGTCAATGTATTTGTCGTAACATCGGAATAGGTTGAAGAAGCACTGAGGTTAGCCCAGTTTGAACCACCATCCTGGCTTTCCTGCCATTGGTAGTTGGCTGCTTCAATAGTTGTAGCCGTATAAACTGCATTTCCTCCGGGCACAGTTGCAATGTTAGCAGGATTCAGGTTGAAATAGGGAGCAGCAGTTACTGTAACACCGCCACTGATAAAGATGGCAGGCAGCGGATCAGCATTCGGATCACTATACAAATTATCACCACCACCATTCGAAATGGTATCCCAATGAAGATTTGTGGTACCACCCAGATAGTTAAAGTTGAAGGTAAACAAAACACTGTTGTCAGCTAAATTGACACTACCCAAGGTAAACCACGCCACCATAAGGTTGCCGTTTGACGCATTCTGAATGGTCGTCCCAACGGATAAAGCGCTGTTCCCTGTGAGACCTGTATAGGTCAATACAGCTGGATTGTAAACCAATTTCATGGATATTGAGCCAATATTCGTGAAATTAGAAACAGTGACGTCTACATTCAAAGGACCCGTTTGACCGGGACACCTGTTAATGGTTGGGACACTTGTCACAATCGTCTGCGAATAGGCTATGACCGTAGAGAACAGGATAGCCAGAAAAACTGCAGTGACTTTTGTAATTGTTGTTTTCATGTTGGTTATTTTATTTTACTTAATTATATTTCAATATTTTATGTATCTTAAATATCAGGTATTATCAATACCCATGTTACTAAAAAACCAATGCAGCTGATGCTCTTTTAAAGAGTCAACTGCGTAAATAGCATAGAATCAGACGTTTCAACTTTAATCTTTGAATCCTATGTATGTAAACAAAAATAAAACAAGATTTCTATTTAACCCTATGTTTTTAAATAAAATTATCAAAAAATTAACACAATGCCCTATTTTAAACTCTAAGACCTTAGATTGCAGGGCATTTCGTCAGGTCTTTTGGTCCCATTAGACCATTTTTTTTGCACTTTGGTTGCCAGACTGACTGAGATTGTATTTTGTTGTCTTAGGTTCAATCCGGATTGTCTTGTGCAGGACTGACAACTTAAACGCTGAATTTTTGTACTTTTGCAGCCGAAAACGATTTTGTATGTTCGAAAATTTAAGTGAAAAGCTCGACAGGGCCTTTAAAGTCCTCAAAGGACAAGGGTATATTACGGAGATTAATGTCGCCGAAACCCTCAAAGATGTTAGAAAAGCATTGCTGGATGCTGACGTTAGTTACAAAATTGCAAAGCAATTCACTGATGAAGTCAAGGTAAAGGCACTGGGTCAAAATGTGCTGACTTCTGTCTCCCCGGGTCAACTCATGGTCAAAATTGTCCATGATGAATTGTCTGAATTGATGGGTGGTGTGGCGTATGACATCAACATCAAAGGCAGCCCGGCCGTTATTCTTATCGCAGGTCTGCAAGGTTCCGGTAAAACGACCTTTTCTGCAAAACTTGCGAAATACCTGACCAGCAAAAAAGGTAAAAAAGTCCTTCTCGTGGCCTGCGACGTCTACCGTCCTGCCGCAATTGACCAGCTGAAGGTGTTGGGGGAGCAAATTGAAATCGAGGTCTATGCTGAAATCGGCAACCTTGACCCTGTGAAAATTGCACGAAAAGGTATTTTACATGCCAGGGAAAATAATTTTTCTGTAGTCATTATCGATACTGCCGGTCGACTTGCCATCGATGAACAGATGATGAAGGAAATTGCGACCATCAAAAGTGAGGTGAATCCTTCTGAAACGCTCTTCGTTGTTGATGCTATGACGGGTCAGGATGCTGTCAATACTGCCAAGGCATTCAATGAGCGTCTGAACTATGACGGGGTAGTCCTGACAAAACTCGATGGTGATACCCGCGGTGGTGCCGCACTTACAATACGCGCTGTTGTCGACAAACCAATCAAATTCGTCGGTATCGGCGAAAAACCGGATGCCATCGACGTCTTTCACCCGCAAAGGATGGCAGACAGAATCCTGGGCATGGGGGATATTGTTTCTCTTGTGGAAAAAGCCCAGGAACAGTTCAATGCTGAAGAAGCACAAAAACTGCAACGCAAAATCGCCAAAAATCAATTCGATTTCAACGATTTCCTTTCGCAGATTCAGCAAATCAAGAAAATGGGCAATGTCAAAGACCTCATGGGCATGATACCCGGCATGGGCAAAATGGTGAAAGACATTGACATGGATGATGATGCCTTCAAAGATATTGAAGCAATAATTCGTTCAATGACACCTGAAGAACGCACCAATCCCTTGATTCTTAACGGAAATCGTCGCAAACGCATTGCCTTGGGCAGTGGCACAAATGTTCAGGAAGTGAATCGCCTGGTGAAACAATTTGAAGACACCCGGAAAATGATGAAAATGATGACCAGCGGCGGAGGCAGGCAAATGATGAACATGGTGAAGAACATGAAAACTCCCGGTGGTAAAGGTTAACACACAAAATCCATGGCAGAAGTTAAAATATTAGACGGAAAAGCAGCAGCCAATGCCTTAAAAGCTAAGATTGCTGAAGAAGTGAAAGCCATGCTGGACCTGGGGCAAAACCCGCCACACCTGGCCGCCATTCTTGTTGGCGGAGATCCTGCCAGCGAAACGTATGTGAAAAGCAAGGAAAAAGCCTGCAGTGATGTTGGATTCTTGTCATCAGTGTACAGACTGCCTGAGAATATCTCTGAAGCCAGACTGTTAGAAACTGTAGATTTCCTCAACAACGACCCCGAAGTTGATGGCTTTATCGTTCAATTG
>Ga0247840_10009295_pt1 | contig 12754 bp, 15 predicted proteins | sample LaCruzMarch2015__FD_192404 | JGI IMG/M metagenome (GOLD analysis project Ga0247840, IMG submission 192404) | Freshwater microbial communities from meromictic Lake La Cruz, Castile-La Mancha, Spain - LaCruzMarch2015_17m | ecosystem: Environmental > Aquatic > Freshwater > Lake | place: Spain...
AACCCCTGTAACCAGGGGAACAACATTGGCAAAGGCCCTTAAAACAGGCTTTTGGGCTGTAGTTGATGCCATCGACAATGGACTTGTAAAAGTCATTGCGTGGTGGAATACACTATAGCCACCCATCTCGGGGTGCATGCAAAGTTAAATTTATTTAACATGCATGCACCCCGATGAACTACTCAAATAAAATTCTCTTGACTCTTTTATCACTCATGATATATTGATGCTAATATGCTAACCGAACGACAAATTGAATTATTAAATGCAATAATTAAAGAGCATACCGAAAGCGCAGAGCCCGTAGGTTCTGTCGAAATCGTATCAAAACATAATTTTAAATGTTCACCTGCAACCATACGAAACGAAATGGCTAAACTCATTAACATGGGTTATTTAGAGATGTTCCATACATCCTCTGGAAGAATACCTACAAAATTAGCATACAAATTATATCTAGAAGAAATCCTTGAAGAAACTGAAATGCCTGTATTACAAGAAGTTGCAATGAAACAACGTTTATGGGGTTCACGCACCGATTTTGCAAAATTACTAAAAGACGCAACCTTATCTCTATCTGATACTACAAAAGAAATGTCTATAGCTACAACCGAAGAAGGTTTTGTAGTATTTTCTGGAGCTGCAAATTTACTAGATAGCACTGAATTTTTAACAGCAGCAACTGCAAGTACAATTTTAACTCTCATGGATAATTTTGAAGTACTAAATCAAATCTTTAAAAAATCCATGTTTGGAGATGAAATAAGATATGTAATTGGAGATGAAATTGGAATTGAACATTTAGAACGCAGTGCTTTTGTATTTTCTGAATATAAAGTAGGTCAAAAAAGAGGGTACGTTTGTATCATTGGCCCTGCGAGGATGCATTATGATAATGTAGTACCTTCATTAAAATATACAAAAAGATTAATAGAAGAACTAGGCGAATCCTGGTAATAAATTCAATAAAAATTATGAATAAAGATAAAGACAAAATTATACAAAAAAATAACGAGGTCAAAGAAACTGACCAACAAAATCAAGATAGTACAAATGATTCTCAAAATACTTCTACAAAAGTTACCGATTTAGAAACAAAAATTGTGGAATTAGAAAACAACTGGAAAAGGGCTTTAGCAGATTATAGTAATCAACAAAAAAGATTTAATGAAGAAAAAGAAGAAGTTAGAAAAAGAGCAAATGAATTATTATTATTAAATTTATTACCCATTTTGGATAACATGGAAATGTTATTACAACACAACCAAGATATGGGTTTTAAAATGATTACAAAAGAACTACAAAAAACAGTAAAAGAATTTGGGCTCGAGGATATTGAAACAGACAACAAAAGTTTTGACGTAACCACAATGGAGGCAGTGGACAGCGCCGAAGGCGAAGAAAATAAAGTTATGGAAACAAAAATAAAAGGTTATTTATTAAATGGTAAATTAATTAGACCTGCAAAAGTAATTGTAGGCAAAAAACTCAAGGAGGAACAATAATGAGTAAAATATTAGGAATAGATTTAGGTACAACAAATAGCTGTATGGTAATTATGGAAGGTGGACAACCAAAAGTTGTTCCAAACGTAGAAGGAACAAACACAACCCCATCCATAGTAGTAGCAGATCAAAATATTGTAGGAATACCTGCAAAAAGACAACAAGTAGTAAACCCAAAAAACACAATATTTAGTGTAAAAAGATTAATGGGTAGAAAATTTCATGATAGTGAAGTACAAGAATTAATCAAAGATTACCCATACGCAATTGTTGAAGGTAAAAATGGATTAGCTTGTGTGGAAGTAGAAGGAAAAATCTACACACCTCAAGAAATTTCCGCAAAAACTTTATCAAAAATGAGAGCTGATGCAGAAAAATTCTTAGGCCAAACTATCACAGAAGCCGTAATTACAGTACCAGCATACTTTGACGACGCTCAAAGAAACGCTACAAAAGAAGCCGGACAAATTGCAGGACTAGACGTTAAAAGAATTATAAATGAACCAACCGCCGCAGCTTTAGCTTATGGATTAGACAAAAAGAACGATGAAAAAATTGCTGTTTACGATTTAGGTGGAGGTACATTTGATGTATCTATTCTTGAAATCGGTGATGGCGTTGTTGAAGTTAAATCTACCAACGGAGATACACATTTAGGTGGAGATGATTTTGATAGAAAAATATTAAATTGGTTACTTGAAGAATTCAAAAAAGAAAATGGCGTTGATTTACAAAACGATAAACAAGCCATACAAAGATTAAAAGATGCCGCAGAAAAAGCCAAAATTGAATTATCTTCAACAGTTGAAACAGAAATAAATATTCCATTTATTACTGCAGATCAAACAGGACCAAAACACTTAAACGTAAAATTAACCAGATCCAAATTAGAATCTTTAGTTGAAGATCTAATACAAAGAACTATTAAACCAATGGAAAACGCTTTAAAAGATGCAGGTTTAACTAAAGCTGACATCAAAGAAGTAGTTATGGTTGGTGGTATGACTAGAATGCCAAAAGTAAACGAAGTTGTAAAAGAATTTTTTGGTAAAGAACCTCACAAAGGTGTAAACCCAGATGAAGTTGTAGCAATAGGTGCCGCAATTCAAGGCGGAGTTTTATCCGGTGATGTAAAAGACGTTTTATTACTTGATGTAACACCATTATCTTTAGGTATCGAAACATTGGGTGGTGTAATGACTCCTTTAATAAAAAGAAATACTACAATACCTACATCCGCAAATCAAGTATTTTCAACCGCAGCAGATAATCAAACCAGTGTTGAAATAAATATTTTACAAGGTGAAAGAGAAATGGCCGCAGATAACAAATCCTTAGGTAGATTTATATTATCCGGAATTCCTCCTGCACCAAGAGGAGTGCCTCAAGTAGAAGTAATATTAGATATTGATGCAAATGGTATTTTAAATGTTACTGCAAAAGATAAAGCTACAAACAAAGAACAAAAAATAACCATTCAAGGTGGTACAGGTTTAGATAAATCTGAAGTTGAAAAAATGGTACAAGAAGCTGAAAAACACAGCAACGAAGATAAAAAACGTAGAGAAGAAGTAGAAACTAGAAATTTAGCAGATTCTTTATGTTATACCGCTGAAAAAGCTATAAAAGATGCTGGAGATAAAGTAGCAGCAGATCTAAAATCTAACATCGAAGAAAAAGTTAAATTTATTAGAGATAATTTACAAACTGCATCAGTTGAAGATTTAAAACAAAAAACCAAAGAATTATCTGATGAATTACAAAAAATTGGTCAAGCAATGTATGGTCAACAAGGGCAATCTGGACAACCAGGCTCCGATCAAGGTAATACTCAAAATGGAGAAACCAAAACTGATGAACCTGTAGAAGGTGAAGTTGTAAATTAATTTACCTCAATAAGTTTATTTACTTTGTATAAAAAGGGGCGCGTTTTTAACGCGCCCCTTTCATGTTAGAATTTATACATGGATTACAGCTACGTAGCACAAGACCTAATGAATACCCCAGTAACACAAGAATATCTACAAGCACTTACGCAAAAATTTATAATGGACAATTTATCTCAAGAACAACGCATGGAATTTTATAAACTATCCCAAGAAAACGATCAAGAAACTATTACGCATTTTTTACAAACTAAAATATCCGAATTTGAAATTAAACTTGAAGAATATATATCAACAAATTTTATGGAGTTATTAAAAAAATCAAATGCATAACGAAAGCATGGAGACACAACCAATCGAAAAGGAACCACATCAGAATCTAATAGATGAAATCAGAACATCTTATTCTACAGAAATAACCAATAATAAATCTGAAAAAGAAAGCAAAAGAGCTGTAGCAAATAAAATACTCCCAGAATTAGTTAACTTTACAAAAAGTGAAGAGTTGTACAGAGATTCCTTAGACACGTTAAAAGAAGCAGAAAGAGAATTAAGACAAGAGCCAGATAAGAATAAGGAAATGATAACTATAGTAAGGTCTATAAGAGGTTCCTTAGTATACGAAAAATATGTTAATGAAGCATTTGACCTTAGTGCTAACATCTCTACAGACACAACAGCGTTTAAGAAATATTTAAAGGAAAGTATAGTACCTCCAGTAACACCAGGTGCTAAACCAACACATGAAACCCCCTATTCTTACATTAAAAAAAACAGTCCCCCAATAGAAGTACAAGAAAAAATAACAGAAACTGTACAAGAAAATATGATAAATGCGGTAGCAGAACTAAAACAAAGTGTTTCTGAAACTATGAAAAAAGATTTAAAAGAGGCAAAAGGAAATTTATTTGAGGGCCTCAAAGAAAAAATACAAAAGGCTACCTCCCAAGTGGTTGAACACATTAATGGTTACAAAATATTATATACAGCACTAGCATTAACAAGTATTGGTCTTGCAGTACTTAATATGTCCGGAAACAGAATCACAACAATATCTGACGTACTTGCAAAGGAATCAGAAACAAAAAACAGCGCTCCAGCAGACATGATAAACATGGAAGAATTCAACAAAAAATATATGCAAGAGCATCCTGTAAATAAAGAAAGTAATATATTAATAACCAATTTAGAACCGTACAAAAAAGAAGAAACACAAAAACCTAAAGAACCTTTTGAAGAAGAATTAAAAAATCCCGAAAGTGCTCTATATAAAATAAATGCACTAGTTGAAAAAGTAAACTCTATGCCTGAAAACTATACCAAAGGCCTTGGGTATTACCTAAAGAGTACTGATTCTGAAGGAATATTTAAAAGCATAAGATCGGAATTAGATGCGACAGAAGGAAATAAAATAAGAGGGATACAAGCAGCTAAACTGGCCGCAGCGTTAGATTCAGAACACATCACTCCTAACTTAGGAGGTATAGATGAAAGTGACATTATCCCTACTGAATCTAAAGAAGGTCAAAAAATCGCAGAAAAATATGGAAACCTTTATTACTCCATTGAAGGCCTTTACATAGACTTATTACCCCCAGGTGCAATTGTAAAACTAACAAAAACAGGAGATATATTATTCTCAGGGGGACAAAGAGGAGAATATATATACGTAGCAGAAAGTACAATAATAGATGGTAAAAAATTTATAGTAGTAGTACGCGTAGGTGAAGTCGGAAATATGAGATTTCAAATTATTTCCGAAGATGATATTAACAAAGAATTGCAGGGAAACAGCGCCATAGTTATTATGACTGAGGAAAATCTAAAAAAAGTACAAGAAGAAAATAAACGGAAGTAAAAAATTAAAAATGCTATACTTTAATTAATATATGGATATACAAACAATATTAGTCTTCATACTTGCCATCCTAACTATAAATTTAATCGCTGTAGGTATTTATGTAATTTTAGTACTTAGAGAATTTAGACAAACTGTTAAAAAAGCAAATTATGTACTAGATAACGTAAACGGATTTACAGATGCCATCATCAATCCAATATCAACCTTAGCCGGAATAATATCCGGAGTCACCGAGAGTGTTAAAGCAGTGAAGCAAATTAGTAGTTTAATGGACAAAGAAGAGGATAAAAAAAAAGATGAGTAATCAAAATAACGGTGGAAAATTTGGTACAGGAGCAGTATTTGGTGCTTTAATTGGAGCAGCCTTAGGACTACTTTATGCCCCTAAATCAGGAGAAGAAACGAGAAAAAAATTAAAGGTTGAAGCTGAAAAAATAAAGCAAAAACCAGAAGTACAAAAAGCTTTAAAAGAAGTAGAAAAGTTTAAACAAAAACCAGAAGTTAAAAGAGCAATCAATGAAGTTAACAAATTAAGAAAAGCTGTAAAATCTAAAGTAAAAACTAAAACAAAACCTCCAGTTAAAAAGACAACTAAATAATTAGTTATCAAAACTCATTAACTTAGTATAAAATAATTATATGGATACTCCTGTAAATATTACGCAACCAGAAATTGTTAAAAATGAGCCAATTACCTCAGAAATTCTTCCATCTATTGAAAAAGAATTACCAATAATACAACCGGAAATTATCGCACAAGAAGAACCTACACAACCAGTAACAGAACCAACAACACCTCAAGAACAAATAACTTCTTTAAATGTAGTAAATACCCGCACAGAAGATACTCTGGAACATAATATTACTACTACAGATAAATTATCTGAATTGGCCGATAAAGATGAAAGTGATTTTATAGAAAATGTAGATACTGCCCATGATAAATCAAAAGTTACACCTTAATGAATTAATAAACACAAAATCTAGCGCCAAAAAGTCGACACGAGAAGGCTTTGGTGAAGCAATAGGTAATATTGCAAAAGACAATCCAAATGTAATTGCACTATCTGCGGATTTATCGTCCTCACTAAAGTTAGAAGTATTTAAAAAAGAAAATCCAAAAAGATTTATACAATGCGGAATTGCAGAACAAAATATGGCAGGAATTTCTGCTGGATTAGCTCTTAGTGGAAAAATACCTTTTATGGCATCTTTTGCCTGTTTTAGTCCTTCAAGAAATTGGGATCAAATAAGAGTATCCATAGCTCAACAATGTGCAAATGTAAAAATAGTGGGAGCTCATTCAGGATTATCTGCATCAACCGATGGTAGATCTGCACAAGCTTTAGAAGACATTGCACTAATGAGGGTACTTCCAAATTTTACTGTAATACAACCAATTGATTACGAAGAAACTATAAAAGTTATAAACGAAAGTACCAAGCATAAAGGCCCTGTTTATATAAGACTACATAGAGAACAATTTCCTGAAATAACCACAAACAAAACACCCTTTGAAATAGGTAAAGCCTATATTTATAAAGAAGGAACGGACATAACTTTAATAGCTTCAGGACCTATACTTTTTGAAGTATTAAAAGCAGCTAATAATTTACAAATAAAAAATAAAATAAATGCAGAAGTAATCGCGGTACCAACAATTAAACCATTAGACGAACCAACAATTTTAAAAAGTGCCCAAAAAACTCAAAGAGTTGTAACCATAGAAGAACATCAAATAATTGGAGGGCTTGGTAGTGCCGTTAGCGAAGTATTAAGTGAAAAAATGCCAGTAAAAATGTTACGAATAGGCGTAAACGACACTTTTGGTGAGTCCGGAACTTACTCAGAACTATTGGACAAATATGGTTTAAGCGCACATCATATAGAAGAGAAAATTTTGAAATTCATAAAAGAATATGGATATTTTAACTATTGGTAATACAACTATTGATTTATATTTACGAGTACCCAGCAATAAAGGTATAAGCTCGTTAACTGAAGAAGGTCCAAAAATGTGCTTTAATCATGGGAGCAAAATTGGGGTTGATAAATTTGAAATGACTCCAGGAGGAAATGCTTTAAATGTTGCAGTTGGTACAGCTACAATGGGGCTTAAAGCACAGATATACACCGAAATGGGTGATGACGAATATACAAAAGATATTTTAGCAGCACTTAAAGAAAAAAAAGTAGATACAAAACTTTGCTTCAAAGATAAAGGTACTCACAACAACGTAGGAACAATCATAGTACACGAAGGCGAAAGAACTATTTTTTCTTATCACGAAAAACATGAGTACAAATACCGCGAATGGGGAACTCCAAAAATTATTTACTATACTTCCATGCCCGAGGGCAACGAAACATTTCAAAAAGTTTTAGTAAATTTTTTAATACAAAATAATAAAACCATCTTGGCCTACAATCCTGGAAGTGGTCAGCTAAAAAACGGGGTAAATTCTCTAAAAGATATTTTGAATGTTACTGATATTTTATTTTTAAATAAAGAAGAAGCTATTATGCTTACAAGAGATGCGCCTCTTGAAAAATTACATAAATATTTACAAGATTTAGGTCCAAAGTTAACAGTAATAACCGATGGAAAAAATGGCGCCAGTGCCTCCGCGAACGGCAAAGTTGTAAGCATTAAGGCGTTTACAGATGATAAACCAGTTGTAGACATGACTGGCGCCGGAGACGCCTTCTCATCCGGGTTTTTGAGCGCTATACACTATAACAAACCATTAAAGGAAGCTTTAATTTGGGGAGCTGTAAACTCAGGATCAGTAATAAAAGAAATTGGATCAATTAGAGGATTACTAGACAAAAAAACAATCGAAGCTATTGTGGCTAGTATTTTGAAATAAAATCTTCACAAACCATTTTTACTTTATCAAATAAAATGTTAATTCTTTTTTCAAGATAGGTGAGTTGTTCTAAAGTAATTTTATAATCTTGTTTATATCTAGCATCAATATAAGCTCTTTTTAATAATTCAAAGTTATGTTTATGTTCCACTGTATCCATTAAAAAAGTGTCTTCTAAGGCAGGTGCAACTTTTTCTGCCAACCCAATAATTTTCTCAAGGCCATGAGATTTTGGTTTATATCCAATAATTACTACCAAAACTGCAAAATACAAAGATTCCGTAAGCTGGCTTAAATGAAACGCTCCGTTATTTAGCTCATTATCAACTATATTGTGTTTAAAATCTTTATAAAACGCTAGGCTTTTTTGATACCAAAAGTCAAAGTCAGCTTGTAATAATTCTTTACTACGACCTAAAGGAGTAGCCAACGTAAACTTTGAACTATCGTATAAAACAACTCCTTCATTTTTAATATCTAAATAGAAATAATTACTTTCTTGTATTTTTTTATTTACAAAATCTATAGTATCAACAATCAAATTTACAGTTAATTTTGTTACTGTAGATATTTCTGATTCTAGATTTTTCCAAAGGGTAATATTCTGTTTTAACTCTTCACCTTCAACAACAATTAACAAATCATAATCACTTTTATAATCATAAATAACATGACCTTCTGTATACATGTCATTAACCCAATCTCCTCTTGCATAACTACCAAATAAAATTATCATTTCAACGGAAGCTTTTTCTTTTATAAGATTTACCATTGTAGCTAATTCATCTTTTCTTTTTTGTGGTAGATTAATTGCGCTATTGTTCATAACAAAAGTTTAGCATAAAATTAATTCATGAAACTGCTCATAACACGTGAAATACCTCAAGCGGGTATCAATTTATTAAAACAATATCCAGAAATCGAACTAGATTATCGAAAAGGGAAACCATTAACAGAAGCAGAATTAAAAGAAGCAATTAAAGATGTTGACGCAATAATTCCAGTAATTCCCGATCGAATAACAGAAGATATTATCAAAGAAGCAAAAAATTTAAAAATTATCGCAACATATTCTGTAGGATACGATCATATTGATACAATCACAGCAACAAAACAAAAAGTATATGTATCAAACACTCCGGGAGATATTACAGAATCCATAGCGGAATTTACTTTGGCATTACTTATGGCAATTGCCAAAAAAGTTGTAATAAGTGATGAATATTGTAGAACAAACAAATATAAATATTGGGAACCCATGAATTTTATAGGTTCAAAATTAAGAGGTAAAACCGTAGGAATAATTGGTTTTGGAAGAATAGGGCAACATTTTGCAAGAATGGCCAAATATGGATTGGACATGAAAATATTATATGTAGATCCTCAACAACATTCCGAAGCAGAAAGTTTACTTGAAGCAAGAAAAGTTGAACTACCAGAATTACTAGAAAAATCAGATGTCGTATCTGTTCACTGTAATTTAACAGAAAGTACACATCATTTAATAGGAGACCAACAATTTAGTTTAATGAAACCAACAGCATATCTTATAAATACTGCCAGAGGACCAATTATAAATGAAAAGTGTTTGGTCAGAGCCTTAGAAGAAAATATAATTGCAGGAGCAGCCCTAGATGTATACGAAGATGAACCTACAATAAACAAAAAACTAAAAGAATTGGATAACACAGTAATAACCTCTCATATTGCAAGTGCTACCTGGGAAGCAAGATTAGAAATGGCTACCATGGCAGTAAACAATGTTATTGATGTACTAATAAAAAAGCAACCACCAACCAATCTTGTAAACAAAGATATGATTGAAAAATGCGTTACAACCCTTATATAGAAGATATGTATAAGTACTTGTAAATGTTAAAATGTATTCATGAAAAACTTTATTGAAAGAAACTCTCCAATATTTGTAATCGGCGCTTTTACTTTAGGAATATTACTAATAATTGTAATTGCTTCTAGTTTTAGAAAACAAAAATCTCCAGAACTTGTACCTCTTACAAATGAACAGGTACAAAACGTAGAAACTTCAAGTCCTGCAGAAACAGATATGCCCTCAGGATACGAAGTAGACAAAAAGTATGGAACATTAGAAATAAAATATACTTTACAAGGCTTTGACCCAAAAGATGCAAAATCAATTCAAAATCAATTAGTTAGATGGACCAATACTACAGAAATACCAATTACCATAAATTCAATAATAAAATCTTACCCCGAATTAAACGATGGTATAAAGATAGAACCAGGAAAAACCTTTGAATTTAGATTATATAAACCAAAATTATGGTCATACAAAGAAGCAAAATCAGAAAAAATGGGTACTGTTTTTGTTGTGGATAACTAAGTCTAGTTAAACCTCTTTACTAGGACAAATATCTCTTAAAATACAATTTAAACATTTAGGTTTTCTAGCTATACAAGTATATCTTCCATGCAAAACGCAAGCTCCAGAAAAATTTCTCCAAGATTCTTTTGGTAATAATTCCATTAAATCTTTTTCTATCTTTTTTGCATCCTGCTCCACAGTTAAACCTAACCTATTAGAAACTCTTGTAACGTGAGTATCTACAACTATTCCTTCAGCGATTCCCCACAACTCTTGCATTATTACATTAGCGCTTTTTCTAGCGATACCAGGTATTTGCATGAGTTTAGTCATATCTTTTGGCAATTGACCATTAAAATTATGCGTAACTATCTGGCCAGCACTAATTAAACGTTCGCCTTTTCCTAAATGGAAGTTAACGCCGTGAATAATATTTTGTACATCACCTACATTTGCTCTAGATAGGGCATACCAATCTGGATATTTTTTAAAAAGCTCGGGAGTTATTTGGTTTACTTTTTTATCAGTAGTTTGTGCAGATAACATTACAGCAACGGCAAGTTGGTATTCATCTTCATGAGTTAATTCGGTAACAGGGGTAGGATATTCTTTTTTAAATATTTTTGCGACTTCAAGTGATAAATCAGTTTTTTTCATATATATATTATACAAACATTTACCAAATCACGAAAACGGATGACCGGTACATTAACTAATAAATAGTAAGACGCAATAATGTTTTTTAAATAATGTCATATTGTTTTCTTTGACTTGGTAATACGTAAAATAAAACAACTTAAAATTTCTTTGTGTTTAATATGTTTTGCAAAATTAATTAACATTACTAAAATATATTAGAAAGGTGCAGGCATTATTAAAAAAATGATATGACGCTATTTAAAATGTATATAAGGAAATTTATTTAATCTACAATGTACCGGTCATCCATTTTTGGATAATGCCTGCACGTTTTTATATCACAGTAATGTTAGTTGATTATCATGAACTTCTTGTTTTACAGTAGATTTACCGGTTTCTGGATTAAACCCAAGACGTTTAATTAAAGATTTGAAATTATATTTCTCAAACAACTCTTTAACACGCCCTCGATTAAAATCTGTGAAGGCACATTCTTCTAAATCAATTGTTAATGGGGCGTCTACATCAATTGTGGCGAGTTTTTTACTTAGTAAGGCTTGTTCGTAGCTCTCTATCAACTTTTTCTTTAAGGATTCGGGTGTAACTATATCAATATTTTTATAAATATTTTCAATTGTTCCGTATTTACCAAGTAGGTCTTTGGCTGTCTTATCACCAATACCATAAACCCCAGGAATATTATCACTTGGGTCACCACGTAAACCTTTGTAATCAATTATTTGAGTTGCGTCGAGTTGATATTTTTCTTTTGCGGTATTAGTATCGATATATATAAAACTTCCATTTTTATCTGGAATCATTATTTTGGCACCATAAGGTGTTAGTTGCCACATGTCCCTATCATTTGAAATGACAAGCAATTGTACCTCTTTGCCAAATTTTTTTACCAAAGTTCCAATGATGTCATCGGCCTCGTATCCCGATATAACAATGTTTTTGATACCAAATGCATCAAATAATTCAATGACTTTTGGTATTTGTACAGACAAATCATTATCCATTGGTTTTCGATGCGCTTTGTAGGTTACAAGCTGTTCTACACGAAAATTCGGTTCCTTACTGTCAAGGGCAGAAACCATATATTGAGGGTGTATTGTATCCAATACGTTAATCAACATAGAACTTACCCCATAGACTGCATTTACAGGTTCTCCCGCGACATCTCGGAACGTGTTTGGTAACGCGTGATAAGCGCGGTGCAAAAAGTTAAAAGTATCTATAATCAAAAAAGTTTTCATTACTTAGTATTTCTTGATTTATCAACTAAATCCCTAAATTCTTCGCCATCTAAAGTCTCTTTTTCTAAAAGAGTAGAGGAAACTAAATCTAAAGCTTTTCTATCTTTTTTTAAGAAACTTAATGCATTTTCGTACGCGGAATCCATAATTTTTTTAACTTCAGCGTCTATTTTTGCAGCCATTTCTTCACTGTATTTTGGACCTTCACTAATTCCACGAGCTAACCAATAGGAATCTTCTTTTCCATGGTAAGCAATTGGTCCCAAAGAACTCATCCCATATTCTGTTACCATTTGGCGCGCGAGTTTAGTGGCTCTATCAATGTCGTCAGATGCGCCAACAGTCATTTCATCAAACACAACCTCTTCTGCCGCGCGCCCTCCAAGCATC
>Ga0247840_10009298_pt1 | contig 12752 bp, 13 predicted proteins | sample LaCruzMarch2015__FD_192404 | JGI IMG/M metagenome (GOLD analysis project Ga0247840, IMG submission 192404) | Freshwater microbial communities from meromictic Lake La Cruz, Castile-La Mancha, Spain - LaCruzMarch2015_17m | ecosystem: Environmental > Aquatic > Freshwater > Lake | place: Spain...
TAGAACGCGCCATATGTTCGTTGTGGCTTGCTGGTTATGTCCACGCTGATTTACATAAAAGTAATATCATGGTTACCAAAGAAGGGAAAAATCCCAAAATAATAGATTTTGGTTTCTCTATTGTATTACCGGATAGCTTCAGAAAACAAATTGCATCTTATATATCTGGAATCTTGAGTTCTGGTTCAAATAGATCTTTGGCCGAAGTGTGGATGGAAGTAAAGATGAATGGCGGTAAAACTATCAAAGAGTACTCTAATACAATTATATTGAAAAGAGGATTTGAAGAATATAGTTCTGAAACAACAATGTTAAAGGAGTTGTGGAATAAGATACGTAAGCAAAACCGTAAATTGATATCAAAATTTAGATCCGTGGAATGGGGCGTGCAAGATTATCCGAAAGTAACACCGCCTCTTGTTGCCAAAAGTCCAGTGATCTCCACTGACAAAAAAGATATGGGCAAAAAAGATACGGGTAATATCGATATGGGCAAAAAAGCTACGGGCAATATCGATATGGGCAAAAAAGATATGGGCAATATCGATACGGGCAAGATTGACGCTAAGAAACGCAGAGTGTTCAAGGATTCGAAGGGACGCACGTATGTTAAAGACGCCGCCACCGCGAAGAAAATATATGTCAAGAAGCTTTTCACGCCAAAAGCCAATCCTCTTGGTGCAGGGCCAACCAGTCCCGCCAAAAGCCCTATGGTCAATACGGGCAAGATTGACGCTAAGAAACGCAGAGTGTTCAAGGATTCGAAGGGACGCACGTATGTTAAAGACGCCCCCACCGCGAAGAAAATATATGTCAAGAAGCTTTTCACGCCAAAAGCCAATCCTCTTGGTGCAGGGCCAACCAGTCCCGCCAAAAGCCCTATGGTCAACACGGGCAAGATTGACGCTAAGAAACGCAGAGTGTTCAAGGATTCGAAGGGACGCACGTATGTTAAAGACGCCCCCACCGCGAAGAAAATATATGTCAAGAAGCTTTTCACGCCAAAATAAACTTTTGTTAGTCAGTGAGCTCTCCAAAATGACAATTTACGTGATAGGATGCTCCAAGGATAATTTTGGTTCGTGTATTCCTGTTGCAGTGGGTGCAGATATACAGATGGTGATTTATATTCTATGTCAAATGTCAGGAAACTCTTGAACTCATTGTTCTCGATTTTCCACAGAATATTGTACTGTTTGGTGTCTTCATCATTTGTGATCGGAGTATCGTTCCAATTCAATACTGGGAACCCGAACTCTCGAGCAATGTTGACAATATAGTGATGTTCCCAGCACACAAGAACCACAGAGTCTCGAGGTAGGTCGAGTATATAGTTTACGAGCTCTTTTACTTCTTCTCTCTTAAATTCTACATGTAATGTCATTCGAAAGTCCCGCATCATGGGGGTGAGAGTGTCTACGCAGCGTCGGGAAGATGAAGGTTTATTTGGTTTCATTGAGATCAGGTGTGTTGGTAATGGGACTCCCTTGGGGCGGTGTCTGATAAAATATTCTGGAAGATAATCGGCGCGTATGCGTCCCTTTTCGGAAAGTTCATTATCTAATTTTTCTCCATGACGCATGAGGAGAATTATGGTCATTTTTTTTTCATTTAAAATAATATTGTTTAAGTTAAAAACATGTGCAGTGGCATTCGCTTCATTGCCAAGGATGGAACAGTGGTTGTGGGCCGCACGATGGAATTTGGCCAGAACATCCTAAAGTTCAAGAAATTCAAGACGACTGCCATCAAGGGAACGTCTACCCCGGATAACAAGATACTAGATGGAATGAATTTGTCTGGTCTGGTCGTGTTTGTATTTTACTTCCCCAAGTGTGCCACGTACGCCCCCGTGACAATCTCTAAAATAAATGTCAAACCAACAGATCTTTCAATGATGATATTGGAGAGATGTGAAACATGTGACGATGTTGAGTTCTTGGCACCCACGGTAAACATGATAGATGAGTTATATCCACCTTTTGAAAAAACCCCTGGAATGCACTGGTTTGTAACAGATGCAAAGGGAACATCATTGGTTCTGGAGCCAGCAAATGGGAGACTACATGTGTATCGCAATGACATTGGGGTTTTCACAAACTCCCCTTCGTTCCCAGAACATTTGGACGAGGCGGAAAAGGTGCTTGCCAATGTATCACAATACAGCAACCCCAATGCTGATTCCCAGGGGTCTGGTGCCATAGGCCTCCCGGGCGACTTCACCAGCAAGAGTCGTTTTGCGAGATTGGCATTTTTTGCCGACACTGTAGTCAAACCAAACAATGGCGAAGAAGCAATCAGCTCGCTCATACACGTTCTGAATAACTTTGATATACCCAAGGGAGCAGTAGTCTCAAGAGATCCCAAAACGAGAAAGGATAATTATGAGACAACAATATACACTGCGTATTATAACATTTCAAAGCGTCAAGTTCTGTTCAAGGATTATGAGAATCAACAGATTCGAATTTTACAATGATTGCTGTGTCAAGTTCACAGACGTTATAAACAGAGCAGTAGACGCCAATTGAAATACAGAGCGAACTATGCGCTCTCGTTCCAGTTCCTTGGTCATTTGGCGTATGCGTTCCTGAGCAATGTCTCTTTCCTGTCTGAGTTTCTTGTTGCCGAACATTATTACATATACTATGATATTTTATATAATTACAACTTTTCTCGAGACCACTTGAAACCATACGCTGTTTTGCGTTTGCCTTTTCCTCCAGCACACATACTTATCAAAGACCCTCTGCTCTTTCCAAGAGCTCGTGCCGCTTCTCCACTCGAGGCAAAATCATTCACATATGTGCCATCAAGATTGTATTGATACACTTTCTTAGATTTAGGATTCTTCTCACCGGATTTTGCTTCTCTGATTTTTTGCTTGCTTTCCTCAGTGTGATGCTTCTCACCGATCTTCCCATACCAATAAGCCTTCTCACCGGCCTGTGCTTCGCTCATTTTTTGCTTGGTTTCCTCACTTGGCTTGCCAGCGGAGCCGCCGCCTTCCATGAGATTGTATCCACCAGGAGACAGAGTTCCGAGCACTTCTACCATAAGTTCCTCGTGCTTGTTCAGGTCCTCATCAGGGACCTCGTACCAGTCTATCTTCACTTTTTCCCAACTGTACTTTTGGATGGCATTATATACTGCCACACATTTGCTGTTTGGCAATTGGTGTTCTTCCAAACGTTTATGTATGTCACGAATTGTTTGGCCAATATAACTCTTTTCTGATGGAAAAGTGAGCATATAAATGAAACCCATATGGTTAATTACAATAAAAATTCCATTATATTTTTATGAATGTCGATATGCGCTAAATGACAAGACGACCATATAGTTCAGGACGGCGGTCGCGAAGCAGGCCCCAACCAGCGCGGAACATATCATTTTCATCGGTGTCAATGGTAATTTTGATATGCCCCTTCATATATACGGGGTCTGGATCTACACCTCCATTCTTTTGTGGCTCCCCGCCTACCTGAGAAACCACCTCGCCCTTGTTGTTGGTTGCGAAGGACCCACCGTAGAAGTCGATCTTGGTCCTTCCAAATCGCTCACGGCCGATCCGATTGGCAACAATCACAGGGACCCCGCTTGCTGCCGAATGTCCTTGAATGGTGCGCGCCCAGTGCGTGTATGACTCACCACCAGGGAAAGCGGGCTCCGAACCAATGGCAGTGGGGTACACAATGAAGTCAGCACCGCCGAGAGCAAGACAGCGTGCCGCCTCTGGGTTCCATTGATCCCAGCAGATCAAGACACCTATATTTCCAAACTTGGTGTTGAAAACCTCGTACTCATTGTCATCGGGGGTAAAGTAATACTTTTCGTTGTAGCAGTCCCCCTGAGGGATGTGTGTCTTACGATACACCCCGGCAATTGAGCCATCGGCATCCGCTACAACAACCGTGTTATAATAAGAGTTTACTACTCGCTCAAAAAAGGAAATTGGGATGACCACACCAAGTTCTTGCGCAAGTTTTTTGAACCTGAACACCATATCGCAATCAACTCGCTCGGCGAGCGCAAACCATTTCTGATTTTGTTCTTGGCAAAAATATCTGGTTGAAAAAAGCTCCGGAAGCACAATGACATTGGCACCATTGGCCGCCGCGTTCCTCACCATGCGCTCTGCGGTGCGCAGGTTGTCCTCGACATTCTTGGATACGGAAAACTGGAGAGCGGCGATTGTGATCTTCATTGTGTCTACGCTTCAAGTTCCAGAGATGGTAATATCTAAGTTTTGTCGATATACATGAAGCTTGATACATTAATATTGTGTTATCTTGACAGAAAAAAAAAGTGGAGTAAAAAAAGATGACTCTGAAAGAAGATCTAGAAAGTGTATCACATAACATAGGTTATCTATATGCGCCTGGTAGTCATCATACCACAACACGTATTATTCCAGCAGCAAGATTATTTCAAACAGGTCATAGGAATAGACTGTCGCATGGAAAATCCGTTTTGAAAAAAAAAATCAATGATTTGCAGAAGACCAAAAAAATGTTATTCAAAGAACACATGCCAATGAGCAAGAATATGAAATTATTGGATGTGCGTCTCAAGTATAATCTCCCATACTTACATAGACGAGAACTGAAAGTACACGACAAATTGATGGCGCAAGAAATTACGAAAATTGAGTCGGCAATAGTTTGGAATTTAAGATCTATCTTGGACAGGATAGGAGAACTGGATAGACCGGGGTCGTTCATGGACATATATATAAAAAATGGCCCTATCTACTCTACAAAACCGATGGAGTTAGAAAGAGGTGAGTCTAAGGAAAAACAAATTTTATATCGTGAAGAAAAGAAAAGATGGTTGAAAGATAATAAAGAAGGATTTGCAGCTTTGAGAAATTTAGAGACCCATGTCCATGAGATATACTTTGCATCAAAACAAATGGAAGAATTATTCCATGTCTACCAGGCATATTTAGATTTGCATGGTCAGAAGATTTCTGGTAAATTTGACGCTATCCGTAGAATATCCAAATGGATATATGATAGATATTCTATATTAGAACAACATCTCAAAATTGCCGTAAAATGCAATGCAACAGAAAATGCGATGTTTCATATGTCATTGCAAAATTGGAGAACAAACACAAATTACAAACTCTTAAAAACATTCCTTCTAAAAAAGTATGTAGGATTCTATCACAAAAAGGAACAGCTTCGATATCTTGATCAAATAAACTTGACCAACAAACACTTGTAACAAACATAAAAAAATCTCTATGACCAGTGAAAACTCAGTTTTGTCGATATATGTGTCATTTGACCACGGACACTAAAAGGTATAAAATAAAATAAATCAGTGTCATAAGTCAAATGGCAACTCAGTGGGACGTCTATCGCAATTCCGCATACATCAAAACACCAACCGCCAAAACTATTTACATAGTTCCTCCTCCTCCTCTCTTTCTCAAGTTGAAACGGGGGTCCATTGAGCACCAGAATCTGTATCTCAAGAAGGTGAAACCTAACACCAAGTAGCACACCAGTCAGTTTCAGTTTTCGTCGATATACATATATATCGACAAAATCTCATTGTATCACAAACCGTGATTATAGACAAAAATGGTTCGACTTGTCATGAAAACAGAGCCTGACATCAGTGTTGGTTCAGCGGTGGATGATACATCTGCGCTTGTCTATCACATGAAGTCATTGATGACATCTCACCCGGCGGCGGTGATGGATGATGACACAGAAAAGTGCATCGTCATGGACGACGACCAGTGGTTTTCGTACAAGAAACATCTTGCTCGTATTGCCAAGGAGCGCTCAAAGGCAAAGAAGAAACCTTCTACAGTAGTTGCCAGGGGTAAAGTGCGGAACCAGCGAGACACAACAATGGAAGCCATCGAAGTTGCTGGAACTATCGTCAGATTTTGTGAGACAAAGTTTTGTTACACAAAGTTTTCGTCCGTCAAGTCAATCACGAACGACCCTGTCGAGCGTTCATGTATTCATGCTGCTTTGCGCGATGGCGTTAGTTATGACGGTTACTTTTGGGTTGTCATTTAATATATATCGACACTTGTAGAGATATAATGGAATTTTTATTGTAATTAACCAAATGGGTTTCATTTACAGGCTCACTTTTCCATCAAAAAAGAGTTACATCGGGCAAACTATTCGTGATATAGAAAAACGCTTCCAAGCACATCAATATCCAAGCAGCGGTTGCGTGGCAGTATGTAATGCCATCCAAAAGTACGGATGGGAAAAAGTGGAAAAAGACTGGTATGAGGTTCCCGATGAGGACCTGAACTTCTATGAGGAGATGCTCGTGGCATTGCTGGGAACTCTTGCGCCTGGTGGGTACAATCTCATGGAAGGCGGTGGTGCCACTGGCAAGCGAAGCAAAGAGACCAAGAAAAAAATAAGCGAATCCAAAAAAGGTGAGAAGCATCCTATGTATGGGAAGAAACACGCTGAGGAAACCAAGCAAAAAATGAGTGAAGCACTATCCGGTGAGAAGTGTTATATGTATGGGAAGAAACACGCTGAGGAAACCAAGCAAAAAATGAGTGAAGCAAAACTTGGGAAGGAACACGCTGAGGATACCAAGAAAAAAATGAGCGAAGCAAAATCTGGTGAGAAGAATCACTTTTATGGGAAGAAACACACAGAGGAGACCAAACAAAAAATGAGCGAATCATCTTCCGGTGAGAAGTGTTATATGTATGGGAAGACAGGTGAGAAGCATCACGCATCCAAGAGAGTGTATCAGTATACTCTTGATGGCATGTATGTGGACTCATTTGCCTCGAGTGAAGAAGCGGCACAAGCTCTTGGAAAGAATGATGGAACCGGTATAAGTAGTTGTGCTAATCCTAATTGCAAACGCAAAACAGCGTATGGGTTCAAGTGGTCGTACACGGAATTGTAATCAGTTACCTGCAGAAATTTTGCATTGTTTGGATCCCAACGCACCATCGTTCCACGTGAACCCTGTATCTGTGGAACCCGACGGACATACCCAGTTTTTTCCATCATATATTCTGGTTGTAAATGAAGCATCGTCACCAGTTGCACATTGTTGCTGAGCAGCGTAGTAGTCAGAATTTTCCCACGTTTTTCCAGTGTCTACTTCGGTGTCGTAGCATTTCCAAACGCCTCCGATCAACTTTCTCTGGCTGAACCCCCTTGCACATTTTGAATTCCAATCGTTTGTGTTCACCAAACTCGTACCAACAGGGCACGACCAGCCCCAGGTACCATCCGATGTCGCGCGCCATATTTGAGGACCATACGCACTGGTAAGGCACTGGCGTGCTTCATCCCCAACATCTACAGTTCCCGGCGGACACGACCACAAATTTTTGTAAAGCACTCTGTTGGTGTACGTAGGCTGGAACGAGTTTGGTGCTACGACATTCTTGGCCGCGTTGAACCCATCCTTGGCGACATTGCCGACTTTCTTTCCAACATCCTTTACCTTCTTGAAGACGTCTCCAAAACTAAAGTTCTCCTTTTTAGTTGGCTTCTTGAGAAGCATTGTAATCACAATCAAGACAATAACCAGAGCCAGGGCAGACGCGAGGATCAGTTGCATGTGTGTCAGACGCATTTACTTATATAAATATAATTATTCAAAGCGTACCACCTAATTGTATGTATGCGTTGTCAAGAGTTTCAAAATGTTTTGAAGCCGATGTACAGAAACCATGAATGTTGCTAACCTTGGATTCGAAAGCGTCAAATGAAGTGAGCAGTCCCTTCGCCAGAAATTTAAGACCTGCCTGAGAAAACTTGCCCGATTTCATTTGCGACTCCATTGGTTTCTTTGGCTTGATGTTGCGCACTGCCATCGGTGTCCTGGTCTCCCTGAGAGATGGTTTGATGTTGTGGATGAACGCCAGGGCATGGAGCAAACTATCGGCCAAGTCATCTTTCTTCTTGGACTTGTCAAAAAGTTCAACGAACTCTTGGTTTTGGTTGGTGTTCTTCAAGTACTCTTTTACGGTTTCCACGGACAGTTTCTTGCGTTCGTTGTAGTTCCAGTTTGTGATGTCTCGCTGCGGCCACCATTCAGTGGTAGAAGCATAACTCAGTTTGTGTTTGGGATCGATGCAGTACATACGCCCGTCATTGCTTGCTGCATACATTTCGATGTAATGCTGAATTCTGACCGCCCGAGGGTTCTTTGATGGTTGGCGTTCTACCACGACGTCAGTTGAATCCTTTACCCACTCGGAGAACTTTATCTTCTCAAGACCGTCATAGATGCCCTTGGGGTCCGGACTGATAGAAATGACATCCCAATGAACAACTTTTCCTTCTGGGGTTATAGCACATAGAGCAAGGTTCTTGGTTCCGGGGTCAACGGCGCAAATATTCATCTTTGTATTAACGGACATTCTGCTTACATCAAACATTCTTTTACAATGGAATTGACGACGTTCTATTCGCCATCATCAGAGTCGGCCAGCATTTTGTCAATCATTCTCTTGGTATTCTCATCAATTACCTGCGGAGGTTCGTTTGAGAGTTTCTCCTTGAAAAATCCGGTGAAAATGTCAATTGTGTCATTTGCATTCTTGACCATGTTGTTTGCGAGCAACAGGTCATTTTCCTTCAGCTTTCTTAGAATGAGAAGTTCATCACGCACCACATCGATTGAATAGAAAGCAATGATAGAAGGAAGTCTCATGGACTGGGTGTTGTCGTATAGTGTTTTTATATCAGTATCCGTGCTGTAGCCAATCTTGGCAATGTTAGATTTGTATGTTTCTGCAACAAAAAATACGATGCCTTCACTCATAACTCACACAGATTTAAGTATGTTTAAGTTATTTCTTGGCATATATCATACTGTAGAACCGGAGACACGAACGTAGTCTACTTTCATAATGGCAGGAAAAATGTCATTTGAAGGCACGCCGCCCCAGAAGCTGCCGATAGCTGTATTCAGGATGAGATATGCTGATTTGTTATAGGGTGACACAGGGTCTGAGGCGTTGCATCTGCCTTCCCAGGTAGACCGGCCAGTTGTAAAAACGGGGTTGACGCTGTCTACAAAATATGTAATATACTCCTGGTTCCACTCGATGGCATAAGTAACATACTCTGAACAGAATTTGTCATAGCCTGCAGATAGACCTTTGCCATGCTTAGAGCGACCCAGAGCAGCAGTTTCATTGGCATACCACAAACCGTATGTTGTACTATTGCAGTCAGGCGTTTCGAACAAGTCAATTTCCATATCACATACATAGTCTGTTGTGAGCATCCAGAAAGCTCCGACAACCCCAGGTCCACGGGGCGCCTTCAGCCGTGCCTCGATCCGAATGGTGTTCCAGGTAATGCCATCGATTACCATGCCAGGATACCACTGACCTCCCCTGCCCTTGGTGTTTATACGTGCTGATGTATAGTATGTTTCGTTATAGTTTGGGTAGGACTCGTTATACACAACCTTACCAGGGTTATCTGCAATAATGTGAAGGGAACCGTTAGCCACAGACACAGTACTTGGCGAGTCAATGTAATGCTGAAGTTGCCTGTTTCCACCATAATAATCTACCACATCAGGCTGTACGTGCCACTTTTCGCGATCAAGTTCCACACCATCAAATTCGTCCCACCACAGGGGTGTAAATCCCTCCTTTGGCTCGAAGGGGAATGGGTCAGAGAGAACAGGGCCAGATGGCTGCGGAGGCATCGGTTTAGGCTTGCTCAGTATAATGCCAAGTGGCACAGCGATAGCAATAGAAATCAAAAGAACTATTCCTATTGCCATGATAGTATACATAGATTTCCTACTTTTCAGAACAACTGTATTCATTGGAAGCACATTTTCAACATGATTTTCATTTGCCTCCAGGTCTACCGTTGAAAATGTGGGAGAAGCCATTTGTTGTGAGAGATGATTTATCTTAATTCACCAGACATGCCTATTAATGCTCTTGGACAATGCCGGGGTCAAATGACACATATTTCATTTGACCCTGGCATTGTCCAAGAGCATATAAGAAGAATTTTGTACAATTTGTGTAAATATACACAATGACTTCCTGGCGCACAATTGTCAGTGCCAACCTGTTTGCAGTTGGAGGGGCTCTTCTCATGTTAGCCCCTGCGATTGCGGGATATGCCTTTAACTGGAACATTGGGGTGTCTGCGGTATGGGGCATCAGTGTGTATGGTGTTTTTGTTCTTGGGTTCTACATCGCGCAAGTTGTGTTTTCTGAATTCAACAGAATGCGTTTGTCAGATTGGATCTCTCTCCGTCCCGACAATTGGAACGCCACCCGGGTGGCAGTCATAATTGCTGGCTATCGCGAGGACCCTTTTATGTTTAAAAAGTGTCTGGAGAGCGTGCGTGACTCTGAGTATGGCAATGTCGCCAGGCTCATTTGTGTCATTGATGGCGATGAGGAGGAAGACCTGAAGATGGCTGAAATCTACAAGCAGGTGTATAATGACAATGTGAAGAAACCGGGGGTTGTTTTGTGCGAGAGCGAGAACAAGAACGGTTCCACGATCGACTCTGATGTTTCTAAAAACATTTGTATCCTCCAGCCCCACCGTGGTAAGCGGGAGAGTCTTTACACTGGGTTTCAGTTGGCAAGTATGGACCCGAGTGTACACGCGGTTGTTCTGATTGATAGCGATACCGTCCTCGAAAAGAATGCCATTCTTGAAGTCGTGTACCCTCTGTCTTGCGACCCCAACATCAAGGCGGTGGCAGGCGAGTGCAAGATTTGGAATACTGATACCATTCTTAGCATGCTTGTCTCGTGGCGTTATTTCTCCGCTTTCAATGTTGAGCGTGGTGCACAGTCTCTGTGGAAGACTGTCCAGTGCGTTGGCGGCCCCCTTGGTGCATACACCATCGACATCATCAACGAGATCAAGGACCCGTGGATCACTCAGACTTTCCTGGGCAACAAGTGCACATATGGAGATGATCGCCGCCTCACCAATGAGGTTTTGATGCGTGGTAAGAAGATCGTATACACGCCATTTGCTGTTGGTTGGAGCGACTCGCCAACAAATGTTATGCGGTACATTGTACAGCAAACTCGTTGGTCTAAGAGTTGGTGCCGTGAGATATGGTATACTCTTGGCTCTGCTTGGAAGCATGGTTTTAGTGGCATCTACCTGGCCTTTGAGTGTATGTATCAGATCATGTATTTCTTCCTTGTCATGTATCTTTTCTCATACATCGCCGTCAAGGCTGACATCCGTGCCCAGACAGCAACTGTGCTTGTTTCTACGCTAGTGACCATCATCAAGTCCTCATATCTCGCTCTGCGTGCCAAGAACCTCAAAGCCTTTTACTTTGTTTTGTATACCTATGTTTATTTCTTCTGCATGATTCCTGCTCGCATCACAGCAATGTTCACCATGTTTGACATTGCTTGGGGCACTCGTGGCGGCAACGCCAAGATGACCATTGGTGCTCGCGTTTGGCTGTGGGCTAAGCAGTTCCTGATCACATACATGTGGTGGGCTGGTGTGCTGGCCGCGGGTGTTTACAGCATTGTTGATAATTGGTATTTCGACTGGGCCGATATTCAATATCGTTTTGCCCTTGTTGGTATTTGCTCATATTTGGTTTTTGTTTCTATCGTGTTGGTGATCTATCTCATCGGCAAGATTACCACTTGGAATTACACTCCGCTGCAGAAGGAACTTATTGAGGAACGCTACCTGCACAATGCCTCTGAAAATGCCCCCGAAGTTTAATGCTTGATTATCACCCCATGTAAAACAAGAAAAATAAGAAAGTCCAAATATGGAAATAGTTTGTGTACCCACAGTATATTATACCTTCGAAAAAGGAGAATTATATATTTTTTCGTTGTGTATTTATTGATTGTAAGTGTCATTTGATCCAGGAGACTATATCGATGCTCCGCAGCTTATAAGCATCTCAAATGTCGTATTTTCACCCACCGACTTGATGTCTTGATATAAGTCCGCGTATCTGAATAAAGGAATGGCGGCTGGGGGTCCCTTTGCGGTCGAAAACCAAGATTTGCGAGGGCGTAAAGGTCATTGCCATCTCCGAATGGTCGCGACTCTGACAAACTTTACGGATCAAACAATCGGGGAAGATGTCCGGGCTCGAGAGGCCTTCGTCCCCCCTTGGTCAATTCTGACCTCTTAATGTCTCGACATTGAGTGCTCATATTCTTTGGCATATAGGATATTTCCCATAGGAAAGTTTCCGCGAAAAGAATATTTGATAGAATTAAACAATTATCAAATACACAAGATACATCAATCAGGATAATGCAAAATCAGGATAAGGTGAAATCAGGATAAGGTGAAATCAGGATAAGGTGAAATCAGGATAAGGTGAAATCAAATCTTGCATTTCATGCACAAGTGTCATTTGACCCTGGATAAGAAAAGTCTATATAAAGCTTAAAAAAGCATTTCCATACCAACCAACCAACAAACAACAATGATCTCCACTGAACGCTCCAGCATTGTCGTCAATGGCACGCCCATCAAGCTCCACAAAGTCACCGGCAAGGCATCTGTTGATGTGATTGCCGAGATGAAGCGTTTGTCAATGGACGACCACCCAAGGAACCGTCTCCCTGGTCCCAACCCCGTCAGTCTTGAGCGCTCCGAGATGTACAAGCTGAAGTCGGGTTATGTGGTGGCCGAGAAGACTGATGGTATTCGCTTTATGCTGTGCTGCATGCGCCTGTATGACATCAAGTTGTGTGTCATCATCGACCGTGCGATGAGTGTTTACCTCCTGCCCCT
>Ga0247840_10009299_pt1 | contig 12752 bp, 13 predicted proteins | sample LaCruzMarch2015__FD_192404 | JGI IMG/M metagenome (GOLD analysis project Ga0247840, IMG submission 192404) | Freshwater microbial communities from meromictic Lake La Cruz, Castile-La Mancha, Spain - LaCruzMarch2015_17m | ecosystem: Environmental > Aquatic > Freshwater > Lake | place: Spain...
GCACAGAGGTCATCCATGCCGAAAACTAAAATAAACGAAGAACTGCTCCGCGCCGAGCTCGAAGCGGCCAAGGAGCGCATCGCCGAGCTCGAAGCCTACGCCGCGCGCGACGCCTGTCGCGGCCAGCACTCCCTGAAGGCGCCCCCCTGCCAGACCCTGCTCGACGCCCTGGCCACGCCCGTTTTCTGCAAGGACACAGAGGGCCGCTATCTGTGCTGCAACAAGACCTTCGAAGAGTTCATGCGTCTCCCCCGGGCCGAGATATTGGGCAAGACCGCCTACGACCTCGCGCCCAAGGAACTGGCCGACACCTACACCGCGATGGATCGACGCCTGTTCCAAGACGGCGGGGTCCAGGTCTACGAATCCCAGATTCTCGACAAGGCTGGAGAGCTCCGGCGCGTGCAATTCAAGAAAACCCTTTTCCTGGACGCCTCTGGGGCGGTCGGCGGCATAGTCGGCGTCATCTTGGACATCACCGAGCGCAAACTGGCCGAGGAAGCGCTCAAGGAAAGTGAAAACCGTTTCCGCCAGGTGTTCGACAACATGGCAGACGGCATGGCCGTCTACAGGGCGGTCGATGACGGAAACGACTTTGTCTTCGTGTCCATCAACCAGGCCGGACAGCTTTTGAGCGAGCTGAGCGAGAAACAGGCAATGGGCCGGCGGGTTACCGAGCTTTTCCCCGGGGTTGCACAACTGGGTCTTTTAGACGCGTTCCGCCGCGTCTGGCGGACCGGAACGGCCGAACGGCTCCCGTTGAAGGTCTATGAAGACAGGCGCATCAAACAGTGGGTGGAAAACTACGTCTTCAAGTTGCCCTCGGGCTTGATCGTCGCCCTCTATTCTGACACGACCTTGCAGAGAAAAGCCGAGGAAGCGCTGCAAGAGTCATTTAAAGAAGCTAAGGACACCGCGCGGACGCTTTCCGCCATGTTCGAAGCTTCCCAGGCCGTGCTGGAGTTCCAGGATTTTCCCACCGCGGCCAGGCACATTTTCGACAGCTGCGCTGCATTGATCGGCGCCACTGCGGGCTACGTGGCGCTGCTGTCAGCGGATGGCCAGCAAAACGAAGTGCTGTTCATGGAGTCGGGTGGGCGGCCCTGCGTGGTGAACCCTGAACTGCCCATGCCCTTTCGGGTCCTGCGCGCCCTGGCTTGCAGTACGATCAGCGCGGCCTTTGACAATGATTTTTCCCGCAGTCAATGGATGCAGTATATTCCTAAAGGGCATGTGGCGCTGGACAATGTCCTGTTCGCGCCCCTGGTTCTGGAGGGGAAGACCCTGGGAGTGATCGGTCTGGCCAACAAACCCGGCGGATTTTCCGAAAAAGATGTCAAGATCGCGCAGGCCTTTGGCGACCTCGCGGCCATTGCCCTACGCAACGCGCGGGCTCTGGAAAATCTCTCCATGAGCAAAGCCCGGCACCGGGAAGCCAGGATCGCAGCTGAGTCGGCCAGCAAGGCCAAATCCGAATTTTTGGCCAACATGAGCCACGAGATACGCACGCCGCTCAACGGTGTGCTCGGCATGCTCCAGTTGTTGCAAACCACGACCCCACACGACGAGCAGAAGGAGTTTATTAGCGCGGCCATCTTTTCCTCAAGAAGATTGACCCGGCTGCTCTCCGACATCCTGGACCTTTCCAGGATTGAAGCCGGCAAGCTAGCCATCCAAGAGGCAGAATTCGAGCTGGAAAGCCTGAAAAACTCGATTGTCGAATTGTTTTCCCTACCTGTCAGGGAGAAGGGGTTGCACCTGGACTTCATCCTCGACGAGCACCTGCCGCAGCGCCTGATCGGAGACGAGACGCGCCTCATGCAAATTCTTTTCAATCTTGTCGGCAACGCGATCAAATTCACCTCAAAAGGCCTGGTCAGGGCCGAGGCCTCGTTGCTTGGCGCTTCGAATGGCGCGGGACTGCGCGTGCTGTTCGTGGTGAGCGACACCGGCATCGGCATCGACGACGACCAGCTCAAGGACATCTTCGAGCCCTTTGTCCAGGCCGAGGGGTCGTTCGTGCGGCGGTATCAAGGCGCTGGGCTGGGCCTCTGCATTGTGCGGCGCCTGATGCGGCTCATGGACGGCGAACTTTCGATCGACAACGCCCCGGGCCAGGGAACGACGGTCTACCTCTCCCTGCCCTTCAAACTCCCCAAGTCAGAGGGCAAGGCAGCTATAGAAACCACGGCCCAGACCGCGCTGAAGGCGCCCTACAATGTCCTTCTGGCCGAAGACGACCAGACAAGCCTGCTCCTTGCCAAAAGAATGTTGGAAAAAGCCGGACACCGCGTGACCGTGGCCTTGGATGGGAAGCAAGCATTGCGGCTGCTCGCGGCAGAGGAGTTCGACCTCATTCTCATGGACATCCAGATGCCGGTCATGGACGGGGTGGAAGCCACCAGGGCAATCCGCTCTGACGCGGCATTTGCAGACAAGGCCGACATTCCGATCGTGGCCATGACCGCCTATGCCCTGGCTGGCGACAAGGAAACGTTCCTGGCCGCGGGTATGGACGGCTATATCGCCAAGCCCGTGGACATGGAAGCGCTCAGGACAGTGATAGAGCAGGCAATGAGCAAACGGACTAGAGTTATGGGATAGGCCCACCCCTTAAAAGCGGTACGCAGGGGACAAAAGCACCACGGAGCCTTGTAGTGGACACTGAAAAAACCCTGGCCGAGATCATTCGCAAACATTTGGGCGCGCAGGTGCGCGTTGTTCTGTTTGGGTCGCGCGCCGCGGGCAGGGCAACCCCGCGGTCAGACTACGATATCGGCATCGACGCAGGCCAGGCCCTGAATTTTGGCCTTCTAGAGCGCATCCAGGCAGAGATTGACGAGCTGCCTGTCTTGCAAAAGACCGATCTCGTGGACCTCCAGCGCGCCTCGAACGAATTTCAAACGGCAATCGCAGCGGAGCAAAAGGAACTGTGACCATGCCGACGCGGCTTGAAACCCTTCTCGGGCGTTGTGCAATCGCCTGCGGCCAGCTGCGTAGGGCCTTGACCAAACCCAAAGACGAGTTCACTCGCGATAGCTCCATCCATCGCTTTGAATTCACGTTTGAACTTTTTTGGAAAATGCTGCAGGAATACTGCGCCTTGCACGGATTCGAGACAAACTCCCCGCGCACGAGTATTCGTGAAGCGTTCCGAATCGGAGTTATTTCGGACGAGCCTGTTTACCTCGAAATGTTGGGCGCGCGGAACAAAACATCGCATCTCTATAGCGAAGCCTTGTCCGAAGATATTTACGCTGCTCTTTCCGGGTTCGCGACAGCCATGGAAGCCGCCGTCGACGCTGTCCGGCGTGACCTGTCCCTCTCCGATTAAAAGCGCCAGCCACCAACTTTTCCGGAGGCTCTCGATGCACTTCCCCACTTTTAAGCTCGAACGATTTTTTGCAGCGCATGAATTTGGGGTCAAACACCTGCTCTGCGCCTCGGATTGCGAATCACTGAGCGTGGCCGAGCTACTCGACCTAGCGCCGGGCGCTCCGGAAGAGCTGATGCGCCTGGGCCTGGGCTATACCGAATCCCCGGGCCATCCGGACCTGCGCGCGGCCATTGCCGCGCTCTACGATACCATCTCCCCTGCGCAGATCCTGGTCCACAGCGGCGCCGAGGAGGCCATTCTGGGGTTCGGCCTGAGCGTGCTCGAACCCGGCGACCACATCATCGTACACGCGCCCTGCTACCAGTCGCTCATTGCCGTGGCCAGGGCCGCTGGCTGCGCGATCAGCCCCTGGCAGGCCGATCCCGCCCAGGGCTGGGCGCTCGATCCGGACGAACTGCCCAGGCTCGCCACCCCGCAGACCAGGGCCATCGTGGTCAACAGCCCGCACAATCCCACGGGCTACCAGCTCGACCGCCAACGCTTCGACGCCATCGTCCGCTTTGCCGCGAGCCGCGGCCTGCTGCTCTTCAGCGACGAAGTTTACCGCGGGCTGGAATACGACGCTGCCGACCGCTTGCCCGCGGCCTGCGATGTCTACGAAAACGCGGTCTCGCTCGGGGTCATGTCCAAATCCTACGGGCTGGCTGGCCTGCGTATCGGCTGGATCGCCTCGCAAAACAGTCGCGTGCGCGACGCTATGGCCGCGTTCAAGGATTACGCCACTATCTGTTCGAGCGCACCCTCGGAATACCTGGCGACACTGGCGCTCAGGCACGGGCCGACGCTCATTGACCGTAACCGCGACATCATTCTCGCCAACCTCACACTCCTCGACGAATTTTTCGCCCGGCACAGCTCCCGGCTCTCCTGGACGCGGCCCAAAGCCGGCGCCATCGCCTTTCCGCAGCTGGTGCAGGGCTGCGCCGAGGCCTTTTGCCGCGGCCTCTTGCTCGCACACGGCGCGCTCCTTACGCCGAGCACGCTCTTCGACGCGGGCAGCAGCCACTTCCGCCTGGGCTTTGGCCGCCGGAACTTCGCGGCAGGCCTGACTGTGCTCGAAGAGTACCTCGCGGGGCTCGATAAGCAGGAGTGAGACGCAGCCTGGAATGGTCGCGCGTCTGCTGCATGCTTTTCTTCAAACGCCAAAGCAAGCGCCATCAGGGACTTGACGACGCGCGGCAAAGGATATATTCTTTCTGGCTGAACTACGTTTTATATTGGCGCCCGGGCGCCACCGGTTTCCTGACCTTCCCGGAAACAACGCTTAGACAACACAAGGTACGGGGTGCCTCCTATGCTGGAAGTACGCAATCTCTGCCACCATTACGGGCCGGCTCAAGTCCTTTTTGACCTCAATTTTTCGGTCAATCAGGGCGAAATCGTCGGCTTGCTCGGGCCAAACGGCGCTGGAAAGTCAACGACCATGCGCATCCTCACCGGGTATCTCAGCCCGAGCGCAGGAGAAGTCATTTTCCAGGGCCAGGACATCCGAAAGAACATTCTCTATTTGCGCAAGCAACTCGGCTACATGCCGGAAAACGTGCCGCTCTACCCCGAGCTCAAGGTCGCTGAATACCTGCTCTGGGCCGCGCGCATCAAGCGCGCCAAGCAGCCAGCCAAGCAGACCGCCGAGGTCATGGAGCGCTGCGGCCTCAAACATGTCGCCGGCTCGCTCATTCGCAACCTCTCCAAAGGGTTCCAGCAACGCGTGGGCTTGGCCCAGTCCATCCTGGGCGAACCGAAGCTGCTCATCCTCGACGAGCCCACCGTGGGCCTCGATCCCAGGCAGATTCGCGAGATTCGCAGCCTGATCAAGGAACTCGGACACGAAAGGACCATTTTGCTCAGCACGCACATCCTCCCCGAGGTCGAGCTGACCTGCGACCGCGCGCTGATCATCGACCGCGGCCGCATCATCGCCGAAGACACACCAGCCGGTCTGGTCCAGGCCTTCGGCGGCAAGGGCCGTTTTCTGCTCAAGCTCGACGTGGACGAGGCGCACACCCAGGACATCCTCAATACATATAAAAGCGAAACCGGCGTCGACAAGATCGAGCGCCTGACCGAACTTGGCCGCGGCGCCTTCAGTTTGCACACCGACGGCGGCGAAGACCGACGCGGACGACTGACGAGGCTCGCCTTTGAGCGCAACTGGCCGCTGCTCGAATTCAAACCCACTTCGGCCAGTCTCGAAGAAGTCTTTGTCAGCCTTGTGCGCGAAGAGAATACCGAAGGAGTCGTGGAATGAACGGCAGTATACTTTTGGCCCAAAAGGACCTCACCATCTATTTCCGCTCGCCGCTGGCCTACATCATACTTTTTTGCTTCCTGGCTATCAGCGGCTATTTTTTCGCAACCTCGGTCGGCTATTACGAGGTCGTGTCCATCCAGGTCGCGCAGAATCCCGGCATCACCGACTTCAATCCCAACTCCGTGCTCATCGGGCCGCTCTTGCAGAATTCCGGAGTGATACTGCTTTTCTTCCTTCCGCTGCTGACCATGCGCAGCTTTAGCGAAGAGAAGAAAATGGGCACCTTTGAGCTGCTCATGAGCTACCCACTCACCGAATGGCATCTCGTGGGCGGCAAGCTCCTGGCGCTGGCCGTGTTCCTGCTCGTGGCCGTGGGGCTGCACGCCGCCTCGCCGGCCATGCTCATGGCCATGGTCGATATCGAAACACTCCCCGTGCTCACGGGCTATCTCGGTTTCTTTCTCCTGGCCCTGAGCTTCGCGAGCCTGGGCATTTTTCTCTCCTCGCTCACCGAAAACCAGATCGTGGCTGCGGTGCTCTCCTTTGCCGCGCTTTTGATGCTCTGGCTTTTCTCTTGGATCAAGGACCTGGCGCCGCAGAACTACGGCGCTATCTTCGCCGCGTGCTCGCCCATGAGCCACCTGGATTCCTTCACCAAGGGCGTGCTCGAAGTCGCTGATCTCACCTACTATGTCACTTTCATTGCCGGCTTCTTCTGGCTCGCTGTCCTGAGCCTCGAAAACCAGCGCTGGCGGAGGTAGCCGCATGCAAGTCAAACGTATTTCGCAGACCATACTAGCCGGAGCGCTGGGCTTGGCCATCCTCATCGGCCTCAATGTCCTGGCTGCAAAGCAGGGCTGGCGCTGGGACAGCACCAAGAGCAAACGCCATTCGCTTTCCCAGCAATCCGTCGATCTGCTCAAGTCCATTCCCCTCAAGGTCGAGGTCGCAGCCTTTTTCAAGCCCGAAGAGGGCGGGCGCGACGCGGTCGAAACCCTGCTCAAGCTCATCACCCAGGCGAACCCAAATATATCCTTCGAGTTCATCGACCCCGACCGCTCGCCTTTTCGCACCAAGGAACTCCAGGTCACCCAACCCGGCACAGTGGTCCTGAGCTGCGCGGAAAAGCGTGAAAAACTGCCTTTCCCCGACGAAGAAAAACTTGTCAATGCCATTATCCGCGTCTCCAGCGCCCGCAAATCAAAACTCTACGCCGTCACCGGACACGGCGAACTTGACGCCGCCGGCCAAGGCGAAAAATCCTGGTCCATGCTTGAAAAATCCATCAAGGAGCAAGGCGTCGAGATCCAGCCCCTGACGCTGGCGCGCGGCGAAACCGTCCCGGCCGATGCAGACGCCCTCCTGGTCATGGGGCCACAAAATGATTTTCTCGACCCCGAACTCAAACTGCTCTCCGACTATTTTACGGCCGGCGGACGCGTGTTCCTAGCCCTCGACGCCATGCAGCGCACCAACCTCGACGGCTGGATCAAGCAGAACATGCCACTCGAACGCAAGGACGGCCTCATCATCGACCCGGTCAGTCGCCTTGTTTCGGGCGACGCTCTGACCCCACTCGCCCAGGACTTTGGCGATCATCCCATCACTCAAGAATTCGTCGGGCAGATGGTGTTGTTCCCCACCAGCGCGGCCCTTGCGCCCACCGACGTCGCGCCCGAACAGGCCGCGGCAAAAAAGAACCCAATGATGCCCCAGGCGCAAAGTTCAGCAGCTCAATACCTCGCGCGTACGCTCGACCAGGCCTGGCTCAAGACCGACGTGTCCCAACTGCGCAACGGCGCTAAGGTCGAGTTGGATCCCAAGGCCGACCTGCGCGGTCCGCTTTGGATCGCTGCTGCTTACGACGCAAAGACGGCCAAGGAAACTAAAAACCCCATGGGCACTCCGGACAAGGACGATAAGAACAAAAAGATGTCCCGCGCCGTGGTCGTGGCTGATCAGGATTTCCTTTCCAATAAGTACGTCAACCTCGCCGGCAACCTGGATTTCGCCCGCAACTGTATCAACTGGCTTGCCGAACGCGAGGGCCTGCTCACCATCTCCAAGCCGAAGCCAGCCAACGTCTTCCTCACCCTACAGCCCGCGCAGCGGCTGCTTTTGACCTGGGGGCCCCTGATCCTCCTGCCCGGCGCCGCCTTGGCCCTGGCCATCGGCATGGCCGTCAAACGCCGGCGGAGCAAGTGATGACGCAGCGCAACACCACTCTCAGGATAAGCTCCTGCCTTCGGCGACAAGGGAGGCGACGCGCATGAATAAACGACTCGTCCTTCTGGCCGCGCTGGTCGTTGCGGTCTGGGCCGGCATCAATTACTGGCCTGAGAAAAAAAAAGAAGAAAAGACCGATCCGGCTTGGCACAAACTCAACCCAGCCAAAATAACCAAGATCGAACAAAAGGCAGCTGACTCCTTTGTGCTCGATATGCGCAACGGCGAATGGTTCATCACTCTGTCAGGCGACAGGAAGACCGCTGAACCACTGCGCGCCTCGCTGCCCACCGTCGAGGCCGTGGCAAATTTCGTCAATGGTTCCATGCCGTTACGCCGCCTAGGACCACTTGCCGGCGAAAAAGCCAAGGACTTTGGCCTGGACAAACCCAAAGCCAGTATTACATTCACCTCGGAGACGGCCTGGACCATTGAGGTGGGCGACAAGAACCCCACCAACGACGGGATCTACGCGAAAAGCTCGCTCGAACCCGACGAATGTCTGCTCCTAGCCGCGAGTTACCTTGAGCAGCTCAACCGCAAGCCCGATCATTATTTTGACCTGCGACTGGCTGATTTCCCGGCCGAAACCGTGGCCAAGGTTCGCGTCCGTAGCGCTATTCCCGGCGCAGCGCCAGAGGAATGGGAGATCGAACGCAGGGAAACTGGCTTTGCCTTCACTGCGCCGGCCAGCTCTGTGGGCAAGTCGGTCGCGTCCCAGGAAGCCGATTCCTACCTGCGTTCGTTGGCAATGGCCAAGGGCAAGCAACTGCTGCTCCCAGCGCCGCCGATTCCGGACGCAGCCGCGACCACAATTTCGGTCTGGCGCAAGGGTGTGGATTCTCCCGTGGTTTTCGAACTTTATCAGTTCCCGGCCGATTTTGCTGCGCCTGGCCTGGCTGGTCAGTTTTTCTGCCGGTCTAACTGGCAGAAAGGCATTCTCACGCTCGACAAGAACGAAGTACCAAGGCTCGTGCGCAGCGCCTTTTCCTTGCGCGACCGCACGGCTTTGAAACTCGATGCGTCTGGGTTGAAAAGGATGAAAATCATCCGCACTGAACGTCAGGGCCAGCCTCTGGCCGAGGTCCTGGCCACCCGCAGCGAAAAGGGGTGGACCGACCAGGGCACAAAAAAAGCCATGAGTGGCATGGACATGCTCATGTGGCAGCTCGCCGATCTCAAATTCGAGTCCGAACCAGCCAGCACGCTTCCGGCTGAGGCTAAATGCGTTCTGGAGTGGTATCTTTACAAGGACGGGGACCAGCCTGCGACGACGCTCAAGTTCTTTCGCGATCCTGCTCTGTCCAAGGGCCGCTGCTGGCTCACGGTGGACAACGGGGAGAATAAATACCCCGTCGACGACCAGCTGTTGGACGAGTTGTTGCGCGACGCGCCGGCCGAAAACATGCCGCCCGCGCTTTCGGGCATGAACCAGGGTCAGGGAATGGGTTTGCCGCCCGGCATGCAACTGCTCCCCCCCGAACTGGCGCTCCCGCCAAATACGCCCCCGGGCGCCAAGCAATAACCAGGAGGATTAGATGGCTCGTATAACTGTTGAAGATTGCCAGCAACAGGTAGACAATCGTTTTCTGCTCGTGCAGATGGCAGTCAAGCGCGTCAAGCAGTACCGCGAAGGCTACACCCCGTTGGTCGAATCCAGGAACAAGGAAGTCGTGACTTCCTTGCGCGAAATTGCGGCCGCCAAGGTGCTGGTCAAAGAGGCCCTGCCCAAGCCGATCGACGCCTTGCAACCCGCGTCCTCGTTCTAGGCGCCATGGCTGCACGTCGCGACTATTACGAGGTCCTCGGCGTTGAGCGCAACGCCCCGGAAGAGGAGATCAAAAAGGCCTACCGCAAGTCGGCCTTGCAGTTCCACCCAGACCGCAACCCCGACGACAAGGACGCCGAACAGAACTTCAGGGAAGCGGCCGAGGCGTATGAGGTTTTGCGCGATCCGCAAAAACGCGCCCGCTATGATCAGTTCGGCTTCGACGGGCTCAATGCTGACGGCTTCCATGGCTTTTCTTCCTCGGACGACATTTTCAGCGCCTTTGGGGACATCTTCGGCGATTTTTTCGGCTTTTCAGGCGCCAGCCGAGGACGAGGCGGGCCACGACCTCAGGCTGGCGTGGATCTGCGCTACAATCTGACCATTCCCTTCCGCGACGCGGCAAAAGGCAGCGAAGCCAAGATAACCATCCCCAAAAACGTAACCTGCTCCGAGTGCAAAGGCAGCGGCGCCAAGCCCGGTACAGGGCCAAGCACCTGCCGCCATTGCAAAGGCGCCGGCCAAGTGTATCAGTCGCAAGGTTTTTTCCGTATCGCCGCGACCTGTCCGGTCTGTAGGGGGCAAGGCGCGATCATCCACGACCCCTGTTCGCGTTGTCGCGGCCGCGGCCAGAACCAGGAAGTCAAAGAGCTCTCGGTGCGCATCCCAGCCGGCGTGGACAACGGCAATCGGCTCCGGCTCCGCGGCGAGGGCGAACCCGGACTCAACGGCGGCCCTCCAGGCGACCTCTACGTGGTCATCTACGTCGAGGAGGACAAGACCTTCAGTCGTCACGGCCAGGACCTAGCCGTGTCCACTGAGATCACCTTTGTCCAGGCCGCCCTAGGCGACAAGATCGAAATCCCCACCCTCGACGCGCCCTTGACCATGGATATTCCCAAAGGAACGCAAAGCGGCGCGGTCTTCAAACTCAAGGGTCAGGGTCTGCCCTTTCTCGGCAGCGCGCACCAAGGCGACCTTCTGGTCGAGGTCAAGGTCCACACCCCGACCGGACTCAGCAAACGCCAGGAGGAACTGCTGCGCGAATTCCAGCAGCTCGAGACGACCAAGCCCTTTGCCAAGGTCAAAAACCTCTTCAAAAAAGCTGGCAAGGCCATGAGTGGCAACTAGATGCCGGACGCACAGTTCACCCATCTCGACGCAAGCGGACAGGCTCGCATGGTCGACGTCAGCGCCAAGCCCAGCACGACGCGGCGCGCCGTGGCCCGTTCCGTGGTGGTCCTGGCCGCGCCAACGCTGCAACTCTTGCGCGATCAGGCCCTTCCAAAGGGCGACGTGCTCGCAGTGGCGCGCATAGCAGGTATCCAGGCCGCAAAAAGGACCAGCGAACTCATCCCGCTCTGCCATCCGCTCTTTCTCAGCCATGTGGATGTCAGCTTCGAAATCCACCCTACGCAGCCCCGGATAACAGTCCAGGCCGAGGCGCGCAGCACGGGCCAGACCGGCGTGGAGATGGAAGCCCTTGTCGCGGTCCAAGTCGCGGCCCTGGCCATCTACGACATGTGCAAAGCCGTACAGAAAAACATCGTCATTACCGACTGCCGGCTCGTGTACAAGAGCGGTGGCAAGAGCGGCGTTTACGAAGCGCCCTGAGCTCCGGACCAAGGGTTGCTGGTCGGCCTTCTGCACTCCCGCCCCGCTCTCTTTGGCGCCCTCGCGCGCGAACAGCATTCGCCGGAGGCAAATATTTTCGGTTTTTTTTCCTCTGGCATTCGGCTGAGTTAGACGGCATCTTCTGTTAAATCAGCGAGTTACCTTCCTTGCCGGCAAGCTTTCCTCCGGTCTATAGAGTCTATGACAAGTAGGGGGCAGGCGGCCTTTGACTTTTTCGGCCGACTCAAGTTTCATAAACACCTACGCGGGGGATTTCTCTCTCCCCGCAGACAGCTGTGATTTCCGACGGCTGTGCGACGCTCTCACTCATATTCGTTCGTCGCAGGACGCGGGCGTTCTCGACTGAGTTTCGGGCAGGAACCTTGCGTCGGTTCGTTCGTTGGCTTCAAGGCCCTACTCTTACCGCGCATCGGCATTTAACTATCTGTTTTTTTTAGTAAAAGGTCAAAAGTAGGCAAGAGCGAACAAGAGTGAACAAGAGTGGATGTTAGTGGGTAACAGTGGCGAGAAATATATTTTAGTTAATTAGAGTTGATTTTAGTTGACATGAGTTAAGAAGCCGTGCTAGCTCCGCACTCAATCACGATGTGCAGCGCCGTGACGACGCGTGCGTCTGGTACTGGACGCAGAACAGTGGGGCCAGGGGATCATGGAAGGTGGCGCGCGAGCCGCCGGGTGAATGCGAGCGCATGGTTGAAAAAACGATTTTCACCTTAAACGAAGTAGCGGAGCTCCTTGGTTGTCACAAGGAGACTTTGCGCCGCGAGATGAAAACTGGGCAACTTCGCGGCGCTAAGATAGGGAAAGACTTCCGCTTCTCCAGAACGGATCTGGAAGTGTACTGGGCTTCGAAGGGAGGAGGCGCGTTGTTCGAAGATTCAACACGCCTGCCATCGCCGAAGAAGAAGGAAAAGAGGGCCAAGGGCCCCGAGCAACTCAAACTTCCCACATAGGGCAGAAGACGACCTCGTAAGGAGGGATAGGATATGGGTATGAATCAGGAATCCGAGAAGAACATGTCGAGCCCCATGGAACAGATCACTTTGGAGAACGAGACCGGGGCGAATATTGCCTTCCTCGGAAGACTGTACGCAGAGCATTCGTTTTACGACGAAGAGACGCGCGTGCTCACCCAGCAGAAGTTGTACATCACCGAGCAAGGCGATCAGGCGTATTCCGTTGTCTCCAGCGACGGGCGGATGAAAGAAAAGAGGGCGTATCTGATCAAACGCAGCGGCAATCTCTGCAAGATCTACAACGGCCTCTTCGATGTGACGGTCAATGCCCGCGATCTTCTTGCCGTGGTGAAGGGGCTCTGCGGATTGACCGACACTCTGAGCTCCGAGGATTTCTTTAGCCGCGTCCAGGATAAAGACCGCGCCGCGAACAGCTAACCAGTTTTTCGCTGCTGTCAGGACACGTGGCTGGTCGCTTTGCGACAGGTCTGATTGCTCTCAGGACTGGGCTCGCGAGTT
>Ga0247840_10009302_pt1 | contig 12748 bp, 6 predicted proteins | sample LaCruzMarch2015__FD_192404 | JGI IMG/M metagenome (GOLD analysis project Ga0247840, IMG submission 192404) | Freshwater microbial communities from meromictic Lake La Cruz, Castile-La Mancha, Spain - LaCruzMarch2015_17m | ecosystem: Environmental > Aquatic > Freshwater > Lake | place: Spain...
CCGGCGGAACCGATGGTCTTCCTTCCAAGGCATACAGCCTGCAGAAGGTTGGATTGAGCCGATCAAGCGCCTGATCCGCCAGCTTGCGAATCCGCCTGAGCGGATGGCTGCTCGGGATCCGATCCTCGATCGAGACGTAGGAGAACAAGGAGCCGCTGCGCTCCTGTTGGCCTCGCATCAACGAATGGGCAGTTGATCCATTCTCGCAGAGGTGGCCGGGTTTTTCAGCGAACTCCTAAGGATCCAGAGATCAATGCAGCTCACAAGCAACAACTCAGTGCCGATCAGCGCCGTAGAAATGAAGTGGAGGGAGTCTTTGGCTCGGGCAAGCGAAAGTATTCACTGAAGCTGATCATGGCAAGGCTCGCCCATGCTGCTGCAACCTCAATCTCCATGAGTTTCCTGGTGATGTGTGCCGAGAAGATCCTGAGGCTGCTCCGCCTCTTCTTTGTACTCTTTTTTGCCTGTCTCTGCTGCCTTCTCCGGCTCCATGCCTCACCAGGGAAGGCCTGGACAAGTACCGAAGAAAGATGGAACGATTGGCTAGTCACCGCATCGACGTGGCCATAACCTGCACACACCCTCCTCAGATGCCCGTTGCGGCGCGATGTGGCGACGGCTGTTTTTCAGGAGTCCCTTGACGTACCCATTCAGGGGGCGGGACGTCTCTCCTGGAACCTCGATCCTGCTGAAGCCCTTGACGACAGGCGGATTACCGCTTGGATCTCAGGCAGAGATTGCTTGAGATGAGCAGAGCACCGGCCGGGATTTCAGAAGCCGACTGGCCCGCCACTCCATCCAGTGTCAGGGAGCTCGTCAGCCAAGTGCAGGCCTTACAGCTGGAGAACGAGCAGCTCCGCCAACAGCTCACCGTCCTGGGCCATGGAACTGGCTGGCCGGCGGGAACGGCTTGGCCGCAACTCCCGCAACTCCTCAAAGCCGCCCTCCAGTGATGGCCAGGGTTTTTAGCCGCCTGTCCGCCGCATCTGCAGTGGCCGCAAGCGTGGCGGGCAGCAGGGCCACTCCGGTAACGGGCCGGAGCTGCTGCCGGTAGAGCGATGCGACGACGTGCTGGATCCCACCCCAAGGCCTGCCGCCGCTGCGGCACCCTGTTGCAGGGAGATGATCCAGAGCCCCATCGGCACCACGTGATCGACATTCCACCTATATCAGCCCAGGTGATCGAACATCGGTCGCACCGGCTGATTGCCCCTGCTGCTCCACCAGCACTTGCGCTCCGTTGCCGGTCGGCGTGGAGAAGTGCCACATGCGGCCCCCGCCTCAGCGCCCTGGTGGGTCTACTGGGCAGCGACTTCCCCGTGAGCATCAGCAAGGCCCAGGCGCTGCCGGATCAGCTGCTGGGGGTCGCAATCAGCAGCGGCGCCAATGGCCTCCGGCCGACTGCGTCTACGCCACCATCCGCTCACGGCTGGCCGAGTGCCTGCAGCAGCCGGTGGAGGAAGCCCTGCGGGTGGCACGCCAGCAGCCGGTGGTCTACATGGATGAAACCGGTGCCCCCACGGGCAATGCGGATGGGGGTAATTTCGATGGGCGTCGCGGTTGGCTGTGGGTGTTGATGACGCCCGTGCTGACGGTGTTCGTGCAGGGCCTGAGCCGCTCTGCCGCTGCTGCCACCGAGCTGCTGGGCAATGCCTTTACCGGCACGGTGGTGAGCGATCGCTTCTCGGCTTACAACCACCTGCCGCTTGAGCAGCGCCAGCTGTGCTGGGCGCACCTGATCCGTGATCTCACCGCCATTGAGCAGCGGCCTGGCGCCAGCAGAGAGATCGGCACCGCATTGCTGACGTTGCAGCAGCAGCTATTTGAGCACTGGCACCACTGGAAGGACGGCCAGATCAACCGGGATCAGCTGCAACAGGGCTGCTGGCCGATCCGTGAACAGTTTGAGCAGACGCTGCAGCGGGTGGTGGAGGTGGGCTGCGAGAAAGGTGAACGCACACCCTGGGCCCAGACGGTGCGCACCTGCCAGCAACTGAATCCGCGCAAGCAGGCCTTGTGGACGTTTCTGGAGAAAGCAGGGATTGAGCCCATCAACAACGGCGCCGGGAGAGCGCTGCGGCAGGCGGTGATTCAACGTAGGAGCAGTCACGGCGTCCAGTCCCGCAGCGGTGGGCTTTGCCGCACACGGCTGCTGACGGTGTGCACGAGCCTGCGGCAACAAGGCCGCGATGTGTGGAGCTTGCTGGAGCTGGCCTGGGCTGCCCATCGGATTGGAGGTGAGAGGCCCTCACTGCTACCCAACAACTGAGTTGCGCGCACGCAGTTGAGGAATCAGCAGATCTGCAGCCTCGCTTGATGACCATGGGAGCCGAAGTGCCGTGACTCAGCGCCTCGCCCCCCGAATGGGTATCCCAGGCCAATGGTCAGCAAGCCATCGCTTTCGTCTGTCTCTGTCCACGTGTCGTCGTCATAGACTGTTAGAATAAAAAAGGGTTCGCGTGGTCTCTCAAGAAAAGCAGTTTCTTCCCCTGGACGCCTGAAATGCCTGATCAACCCGCACCCGATGGTCAAATCCTGTTGCTGTCGTCGCTGACCGACACGCTTGTGGGCACCGGCGTTTCCGACGTGGTGAAGGGCTCCGTCAACCAGCTATCGGATCTAGACCGGATCGACGGAGGCGGAGGGATCGATACGCTCCAGATCAGCACGGTGTCGGCATCGCTGGGGGCAGCAAAACTGGTGGGGCTGACCTCCATCGAGCGGATCGAATTCATTGGGGGCGGCAATCTTGCCTTGTCGCTTGACGCGGCTGCGGTGGGCCAGGCGACGGGAGATGTCCTGACCGTCGTCTTCGGCACTTCCGCCCTCAGCCTGGATGTCGCCGCAGTCGGATCGGCGGGCCAGGTCTTCCTTGAAGGGACTGGCCTCGTCACGCTGCGGAACTTCGCGGGTCAGGTCGTCAGCGTCGTCGATGGTTTCACCGGCAACGTCCTGGGCGGCAACGCTGACGACGTCCTCAACGGTGGCAGCGGTGCGGACACGCTCGACGGCGCTATCGGCGACGACAACATCAGCGGCGGCTCCGGGGCCGATGTCCTTTCGGGCGGCGCCGGCAACGACGCGATCGTCGGCGGAGAAGGCTCCGACACGATCGATGGTGGCACTGGCTTCGACCTTCTCACACTCGATGGCGGGGATGTGGTCGCGGGCGGGGCGGGCTCGGATACGTTCGTGATCTCGGCGGGTTCGGGGGAGATCACCCTGAACGATTTTGCCCGCAGCGACCTGCTGGAGAGGATCGATCTCAGGGCCTTCGCCTCGGCCACCTCGTATGCCGCCCTGACGATCACCACCGTGGGCACCGATGCCCGCATCAACCTCGGCGGCGGCAGGACCGTGCTGATCAAGGGCGTCACAGGCGCCCAGTTGAACCCCGACAATTTCGTGTTCGCAGGCCAGTCGACCGTGACAGCTGCGCAGGCTCTGTCGACCGACGTCTATTTCGGCATCTTCACCGCAGGCACCGACACTGTCACCGGCACGGCAGCAGCGAACGTCTTCCAGTTGTCGGGCAGTCTGTCAAACCTCACGGCCACAGACTCGATCAACGGCGGCGGTGGAATCGATACTCTCCGCATCATCAACGACAACCTCAGCTTCGACACCTCGAAGATGGGGGGGGTCGTCTCTGTCGAACAACTCGACCTGACGGCGAGCACCAGCACCGCGCCCGGCGGGGTCATCACCCTGAGGGTCGGGGCTGCGGCGGTCTCTCAGGCCGGCGGCCTGTTCACAGTGATCGGCGGCGTCAACGCCTTCTCGCTCGATGTTTCGGAGGTGGGCTCAACCGGCGTGGTCAGGATGGCCACGTTCGGCACGGTCACGCTGCGCAATTTTGCCGGTCAGTCCCTGGTCATCGCTGATGCGGTCAACGGCTCGGTGGTCGGCAGCCCCAACGCCGACTCGATCGCTGGTGGCGCGGGCGCGGACACAATCTCCGGGCTCGGCGAAGACGACAACCTGTCGGGCGGCGTGGGTTCGGACACGATTTCCGGTGGCGACGGCAACGACGCCGTGGACGGCGGAGCCGACGCCGACGTCCTGTACGGAGACGCGGGTTTCGACCTCATCCTGATGGGCGCCACGGATACGGCAACCGGCGGATCCGGTTCCGACACCTTCGTCATCAACAGCGATGCCACCTCAGTCGTCATCTCCGATTTCGACCTTACCGACCCGCTAGAACGAATCGACCTTCGTGCAATCGCTGCGGCAACCGACTTCAGTGCACTCACGATCACCAACGTCAGCGGCTTTGCACGTGTCACGGTCGGGGGCGTGAAGATCACGCTTTCGGGCGTCACGGCCGCCCAGCTCAGCGCGAACGATTTCGTCTTCGCCGGACAATCATCGGTCGTCACCGCTGCGCAGAGCCTGACTCTCGATCCAGACTTCGTCCTGGATTTCGGCGTCGATCATTTCACGGGCTCGGGCGCCGACGATGTTTTTCAGGTTTCGGGCAACATTGAGCGCCTGACCGGCACGGATGTCCTGTCGGGTGGCGACGGCATCGACACGCTCCGCGTCAACAACCCCGAGCTATCCCTCGCAGCCGATCGGCTGGCGGGCCTGAACTCGATCGAGCGGCTCGACCTGATCGCCAGCGCGCCGGCGTCGGGCACCGGTGTGATCGCGCTTAGTCTCAACGCAGCAACGGTGACCCAGGCCGGCGGGGTATTCTCCGTATACGGCGGGACCAACCCATTCCTTCTGGATGTTTCCACCGTAGGCAATGCAGGCGTGGTCAGGATGGCCACCTACGGCCAGGTCACGCTGCGGAACCTCGAAGGGCAGGTGCTGACGATCGACGACTCCGTCGACGGCAACGTCCTGGGCGGCACTGGATCCGACAGGGTGACAGGCGGCCTTGGGGCCGATCGTCTGTCGGGCGCGGATGGTCAGGACATTCTCTCCGGCGGAGCGGGAGAGGACGTCCTCTCCGGCGGCGACCAGAACGACATCCTGACAGGCGGCCAGGGCAATGATCTGCTCAAGGGCGACGCCGGATTGGACCAGCTTATCTCCGACGGCGGATCGGACACCCTTACGGGCGGCGCCAACTCGGACACCTTCGTGATCCAGGGTTCGGGAGTCAGCACGATCACCGACTTCGCCGTTACGAACTTGCTGGAGCGGATCGATCTTCGGGCCTTCGCCGGCGCCACGAGCATTGCTGCGCTGGCCGTCACGGACACCGGGAGCGGGGCCCAATTCACAATCGGTGGCCACACCGTGGTGCTGACCGGCGTGACGGCGGCCTCACTCTCAGCTGGCGACTTCATCTTCGCGGGACAGGCTGACATCAACACCTTCCACGTCGCCGCAGGAACATCAAAGGCTGCTATCCAGGAGCTGATCGACGAGGCTCCGGCCGGTGCCGTCGTCCAGCTCGCGGCCGGCAATTTCCAGTTCGATACCACCCTGAACATCAACCGCAGTGACATCACAATCCAGGGAGCGGGCAGCGGGCTGACGACGATCACAAGCCTGATTGATGATGCGAATGCGTCTTCGACGATCCGGGTGGATTCGCCGAAACTTCGTGTGAAGGTGGCGGATATCGCCGTCACCGGAACGGAGGGGTCCTCGACGATCCAGCTCAGTAGCACGGCCGGCCTGAAGGTCGGCAACCTGCTCTATCTTGCTCAGACCAACGACGACGCCTATTTCGCCGCCACAAGCAACACGGGCTTGCTTCTTCCCGAAGACTACGCCACCAACCCAGCGCTGTACGCCCTGCGTGAAAGCCTTTCGAAGATCGTAGCCATCAACGGCAACATTGTCACTCTGTCACAGCCTTTACCTTACACCTTTGAGGCTGGAAAAGCCACGGCGGCTCTCGATCAGCCCCTGACGAATGTTCACCTCGGCAGCTTCTCGATCGTGACGACGTTCGCCGATGTCGATCCCAACAGCTTTGTCAACACTCGCGAAGCCTGGGACAACATCGCGACTGTGACATTCGATGCGGTCATGGATAGCTCGATTGCCGACGTTACGATCCAAAATCCGGGTTCGCACGGCTTCAGGTTCCAGCGAACCTTCGGGCTGACCGGCGACAAACTGTACGTCGAGGGTGCACAGAATAAAGGCACGGATGGTAACGGTTATGCCTTCTATTTCCAGGAAGCGTTCGCCAATACCTTCACCCGCGTCTCCGACGAGAACATGCGCCACGGCGTGATTTTCTCGAGCTTCAGTGCCGAGCACTACAACCAGATTCAGGTTGACAACACGAACCGCGACATCAACTTCCACGGCAGCGCCGATGCCGACAACACCATCATCGTCGACAGGATGGTCCAAGTCTTCGGCAATCTTGAGCAGTGGGCCGCCGTCGGGCCGGGATATTTCCCGATCCACCCCCAGTCGACGATCGACCGGAACACCGTCCTGTTCAAATTCCTGAGATCAGGCAACGTCGACGAAATCCTGCACGCGGTCTCCACCGGCGCGGATATCAATTCCGGAGGCGGGAAGGATGTGCTGTTCGGCGGGGCGGGCGCAGATCTCCTGAACGGAGCCGCAGGCGATGACCAGGCCAGCGGCGGCCTCGGCAACGACACTCTGATCGGTGGCGACGGCGACGACGTGCTGGCAGGCGACGGCGGCAACGACACCCTGGAAGGTGGAGCTGGCCAGGACGTTCTGGATGGCGGCGCGGGCATGGACATCCTTTCCGGAGGGGGCGGCTACGACGTGTTGCGTCTTGGCGCGGGCGATGCAGGAACCGGTGGAGGGCAATCCGACACCTTTGTGATCACCAGCGCCGGCGCGGTGACGATCAGCGATTTCAACATCGCCGACACACTGGAGCGTATCGATCTTCGCGCGATCAGCCAGGCGACGAGCTTCGCTGCTCTGTCCATCAGCCAGGGTCCGGGGGGAGCCGTCATCGCGGTCGGCGGCCTTCAGCTGACGCTGACCGGCGTGGCCGCGCCATCGTTGAGCGCCGCGAATTTCGTCTTCGCCGGACAGACCACAACGACCCTTGCCCAGTCGCAGACGATCGCGGCCTCGGCCTTTCTGTCAACGCTTACGGACACGATCCGCCTTGGCGGGACGGCAGACATCATCGCGGGTTCAACGCTGCAATGGTCGTCGTCCGATGTCATCGACGGCGGCGGCGGCTTCGACACCCTGCGTATCATCGGTACCAGCGCCAGCGTGGACGCCGACATGGGTTCGGCGCTTACCTCGATTGAACAGCTCGACTTCGCGCTTGTCCAGGGGGCGGTCAGTCTGCTGATCACCGCCGCCGCGACCGCCCAGGCCCAGGGCGGCGTACTGCGAGTGGTCGGCGGCGACAAAGACATCACCCTGGACAGCCAGGGCGTGGCCGCGGGCAAGTTGATCGTCGAGACGACAGGAGTAGTCACCCTTCGAAATTTCGAAGGTGAGACAGTCACGATCAGCGACGCCGTTCGCGGCACGGTGGTCGGCGGCTCGGGCGGAGACGTCATCACTGGCGGAGGGCTGGCCGACAACCTGGTCGGCGGTCTCGGCGACGACACCCTGTCGGGAAGAGCCGGCGCTGACGTCCTCGACGGCGGCACCGGCAACGACATCCTCAGCGGCGGAGTCGGGTCCGACCTCTTCCTGCGCCGGTTCGGTGAGGGATCGGACACGATCACCGACCTTACCGCAGGCTCAAACGGCGACGTGATCTCTCTCAGGGGATACGCATTCTCGGGCTTTTCCGATCTGGTCCTGAGGGCTTCGGGCGCAAACACGATCATCGATCTGGGCCAGGACGGCCAGATCCTGCTGAACAACGTGGCCCCTTCCGCCCTCACAGCGGCAAACTTCGCCTTCGTCGCAGACGGCTCACCGCGCACCATTTCGGCCGGCCTCTCCTCACTGGTCGTTGGCAGCGATGGCGACGACACCATCACAGTCGGCTCCTCGCGTGTGCGCGGCGGCCTGACCGTGATCGGGGGGGCTGGCCTGAACACCGTCGTCGTACCAGCGGGGACCTTCACGGGATCCACCGCGGAATTCGGTGCGTACCGGAATATCGCCCGTCTCGACTTCTCATCCGCAACAGCCTTGTCGCTGGCCTTCACCCAGGCGATCCTTGACCAGGCTCCTGGCAAGGCTCTGCTGCTCAAGATCGGTGCCGGGACGCCGACGACTCTTGACGTGGGCAGCCCGACAGGCGGCGCCCGACTCATCGTTGAAGGCACGGGAGCGGTGTCTCTTGCCAACGGGCGTGATCAGATCCTGTTCGGCTCGGACGCCACTGCAGCGAACTTCACAGGAGGTAATGCGAACGACCGGCTCACGGGTGGAGCGCTGGGCGACGTTCTGCGCGGCGGGCGCGGCAATGACATCCTTGAAGGAAAGGCGGGGGCTGATCTGTTGGATGGAGGCTCCGAGGCCGACAACCTTACGGGCGGAGCCGGCGACGACACTTATGTGGTCGACAATCTGTCAGACGTGGTCATTGAGGTGGCGGGAGAAGGCACGGACATAGTGCATTCGTCGATCTCTTTGACGATCCCCATGAATGTGGAGGTACTGACGCTGATCGGCTCGGAGGCGATCAATGCGACTGGGCGCGGCGGCATCGACATCCTGAACGGCAATGGCGGAGCAAACATCCTGTCGGGTGCCGGAGGCGACGACATCCTGAACGGATTCGGCGGCAATGACGTGCTCGATGGCGGCCTTGGCGCCGATCGCATGTTTGGTGGCCTCGGAGACGACACTTATGGAGTCGAAAATGCAGGCGATGTCGTTACCGAACTTGCGAATGAGGGCATCGACACGGTCAAGACAAACCTCACTGCTTACACGCTGGGGGCGAACGTCGAAAACATCATGTTGATAGGGTCTGGCAATGCCAACGGCACCGGCAACGACCTCAACAACGCAATGACCGGGAACTTCGGCAACAACGTCTTGCTGGGCGGCAGGGGCAACGATACCCTCTCGGGCGGGGCGGGTAACGACACCCTGAATGGCGGCACTGGAGCGGACAGGCTGATCGGCGGGCTGGGCGACGACACCTACCAGTACGGCATCGGCGACACGATCTTGGAAGCCGAAAACGCCGGCACGGATACAGTGCTGAGCTCTGTCAACTTCACCCTTGGCTTCACACTCGAGAACATCACCCTGATCGGGCCCAATGCAATCAATGCAACGGGCAATAATAACGACAACGTGATAATCGGCAATGGCATGACCAACATCCTGCTGGGAGGCGGCGGAGCCGACACACTGAATGGGATGGGAGGGAATGATAGCCTTATCGGCGGAATGGGACTCGATATTTTAACAGGCGGCGCGGGCTTCGATACATTCAGATTCAGCAATATTGCCGAAAGTACATCAGCCGCGAAAGACGTCATCACCGACTTCGTCGCCGGTGACATTATCGATCTCAGCCTGATTGACGCCAACACCATTCTGACCGGCGATCAGGCCTTCACCAGGGTCAATGCCTTCACGAAGCGTGCAGGCGAAATGACGCTGGTGTTCGATGGCGGTACCTTACAGACGACTCTTAGCCTGGATGCGAACGGTGACGCCGTGGGGGACTTTGCCCTGACCCTCACCGGGCAGCACACAAGCACGACTGGATGGCTCCTCTAGAACCGCCCGTTTCGTCCCGGCAGATGACCAGGATAGACCGGGTCGTCACTACATCAGGTCAGTATCCTGGCGGCATTTCAGGATCGATCCTTCCAGCGAGCTGGATCAGCTCCAGGGGAGCTGTGTCACCAATTTCTGCTAGCACCTATTGCTGGTAGCCGTTATGGATGCAAGTCGATCAGTTGAGGGGCTTTGCTGATCCCAGAGACCCTCGCGCCTGCCAGGGAACCTGCGCGGCCTGCCTTTGCACCTAGGATCGCTGCAGCACCAACGCCCAGCGGCTTTCAGTGCCGCCCACCACGGCTGTAGTGCCAGCGTCAAAGACAGGCACTCGGCGGAAGCAGCACACGAACGGCTGGGTTGGTTATGGAGTACTACCTCCAGTCATTCAAATCTACCTTAGAGATCAAACCAGTTCACGAAAAAAATGTTGCAAGACTTGGATCTAAGTGTCCAGATCTTGTCTTAACGATGTAGCCTTGGAGGCTATTAGCAGATATTACTACCATGACTTCTGTACTTTCAACTATAGCATGTTGCATGCTGGGCCTCGCGACAATTCATTTGGATCAGAGGGGCTTCTCGATGCTAGGGCTCCGATCGACTGCACGACTGTTTTGAATTGGCATGTTGATACCTATAGGTTGACAAGATTGAAGCTCGATGCATGCTTGAGCTCTTTAAAGGAAGCTTTGGACACAGTCGCGATGCCAGTTGTACCTAATGAGTGCAGTGGCTCGACCGCTGCTTATAAGGTGTGGGCTGATTCAATTGCTCTCTTTGAAGAACTTGCGATTAAGCTAAGTGTCGCAAAATACGAGCTTCAGAAAATCTTATCTCTGAAAGAAAAGCATCCCGACCACGGCAATATTAAGGCTCTTATGATGCTTGTGTCTGGATTAAGGACTAGGCTTTGCCACAGATTAGGATGTGTACATTCACCATGTCCAGTCTCAGATGACGGTTGAAGGCTTGATTTCCTGAACTGGAGATTAGCGAGCAATCTCGCTGGAGACTTTCCAAAATAAATACGCCTTGGTGGTCCAGTGGAACGCAGCCTCAGTACTGTTGTCAGTTGAATAATCTGTTCGACTCTGGTTATCAACTCCTAACAACGACCATCATGTGAACTGACGATGAAGAACTAATCCACAAGATGCGAGTTCCAAAGCATAGTCAACCGCTCCAGCTGTTGATTCTCCAAGCCAAACTCTTCAAGGCTGATCGGCAGGCCATAAGCGCGCGCTACGTCTAGAAGAGCTTTAACATCTTGGTCTTGGTGTGCGCACGACCTTTCAAGAAAATCTAGGCTCACTTGAATCGAGCAAATGAGAGGATGGAGTTTATAAGAATAAAGAAGCTCAGTAAGCCGAAATGAATCGCCAAACTCATGGATTAGGCATTTTGTATCCAGGTTTATTCCGATATTGCTGATCTCGTTGCCTCTCACCGACAAAACGGCATCAATGATATCACCGAGAGTGTTGCAGAACTCGGCACCTTGCTTAATCGTGTTGTGCTCTAGAGAAAGGATTCCAATGCCGCTCAAAAGGGAAGCGAACCAGCTACAGTTTGCGATAAAGTTGTCTTTGGATTTATGGACCTCACGTAGCGTTTCTGGCAACTTCTTTTGACCAGGGCTGCCAAGGACGAACACATCGCAGGCTAGCTGTTTACCAAGCTCAGCCAATGCAATGAACCGCCTCCGTACAGATGGATTGCCGACCAGTGGTTCACCCAAGTTGATTTCAAGGCCAAAGGTGAGAGACTGAATCGAGGTAACACAATAGCATTTCTTCAGCTGATCCAATTGACCCTTTAAATCATCGTCAGATGTTATCTGATTGTCCCAATCTGACCCAAAAAGAAATCCTGGCACTAACTCCACCCGACTAGTGCCTGCCAACTCCATAATCGTACCAAAAGCCTGCCAATCCCATTGGGGCATCAGCTTCAGACAGTTCACCATTGAAAAACTGTAGAATTCCTTGTTATGCTCTTTGGTCATACTCTTGCCCTTGTGCTCTCGATAAAAGGACCTAGGTGCTTTCTGATCACATCATCTTTGTAGTACAAGTAGCGGCTTCCTGCAGGCCCATGAATAGTATGAAGGTCGTAGGACACCGATGCACAATTCCAATTCAGGCGATCCACTAGCTCAGGAAACCACCTACCTACCAAGGAGCTAGTAGGAAGCGGTTCACTGACAACGTTGAGAATTTGACAGTTTGCTAAGTTTGTGGCTTTATGGATAATCTCAGGAAGATGAACGAGGTTGAACCACTGAAAAACAGAGTGGGCGTTAATATTTTCGACATTATTGCTATATAGTAGGTCGAATACAATGTTTTTTTTCAGTCCATTTCCCACCAGTGCTGGGAGTCGGATGATCCTGGCTTTATCTCCAAATGCCTCTAAGACGACTTTCTCTAGGTATAATCGATTGGCTCCGTAAGGATGAGCTTCGGGAGATGGGGTATCTTGTTCATCTTGATTGGCAGGTTGGTCATAAACATCAACTGTGCTGAAAAGAAAAAACCGATCAATGCAAGAAAGTGTCCTACATGAATTGGCTAGCTGTTTCACCTCCTGGAGATCTAGCTCTGGGTTTTGATTGGCCCACCATTTTCTAGCTTGCGGTGCAGCACAGAACACCTGGCTGAAGACCTGGCCTTGGAGTTTAGGCATCTCAGCCCGTCCAGCACCCATTGCTTGTGGATAGTGGTGAGCCAGATTTCCACCCACAAAACCGCGGTGTCCGATGATCAGCGTGCTCATTGGTCTTCGTTTTCAATCAAGGCCATAACTTCTGATGCCGCATAAAAGATGTTATCCACTTTTCCTGAAAGACACTTGATCATCCGTCCACTCTTTTTGACGTAACAGCTTCGGTCGTCGTCGTGGCCATATGGCTTGGTCTTCACGCAAAGCTGGGGATCAACGTACTCATAATCGTCAAGAAAGCTTGGATAGTACTTCATGATCTGCATTTCCATCAGTAGGGCACCTCGAAAATTGCTAAGTGGACTTGATTCTGATGGAATCACGGCTATAATTACTAAGTGTGATCTGATTGCCACAGTGGGCCAACGAGGTTTCTGGGATGAGCAACAAAGAGTTTCAAAAC
>Ga0247840_10009305_pt1 | contig 12744 bp, 9 predicted proteins | sample LaCruzMarch2015__FD_192404 | JGI IMG/M metagenome (GOLD analysis project Ga0247840, IMG submission 192404) | Freshwater microbial communities from meromictic Lake La Cruz, Castile-La Mancha, Spain - LaCruzMarch2015_17m | ecosystem: Environmental > Aquatic > Freshwater > Lake | place: Spain...
CTTGCTGTTGCTGGTTCTTCTCCTCCTTCTCTTGCTGTTGCTGGTTCTTCTCCTCCTTCTCTTGCTGTTGCTGGTTCTTCTCCTCCTTCTCTTGCTTCTGGTTCTTCTACTCCTCTTGCTGTTGCTTCTGGTTCTTCTACTACTCCTGTTGCTGTTGCTCCTATTGCTGTTTCTACTAATGTTATTACTATGCCCAAAGATTTATCAAATGCAATAATACCACCTATAAATATCAAAATAGGGAGGTTACAAACAATATCAGATAATAACACACTTGAAACTTCTTATAATTTGATTTTAGATGTGACTAAATGGGGTAAGCTTATTAATGATGCGTTGGTCTCTCCTATTGGTCTATCTTTTGAAAGTTTAAAAGTGTTAGCTTTAAACAAAATATGGAGTGATACTTCTGATACACAAGTAGCATTGGCTAATGCAGCTCAAGCTTTTAAGGAGGCAGATGATAAGGTTAAAAATTTTAAATCACAAGGCATGATTGCCAAGATAACGTCCGTAGCATCACAATCCAAGTCAGAAACTAAAAACGACCTTATAGCAAAAAAAGACGCTTTTGGAAACGCATTTCTCTATACCAAGCATGCCGCTGAAACTAAGGTAAATAAGTATATGTTAGATTCACAAACGAAAGTAACACACTATTTATTAGACCTGTCTAATAAATTGATTAACAAAAATACTGCTGCTAGTAGCATGTTTGGTGACGGCGGTGTTGCCATAAAAGAATTAGAAGCTCATAAATACAAAATATTTACAACTGAAATTGATAGAATAGTAGCAACTGCTCTTTATAACTATGATTTGTCATTTACGGTGGCTGGGGTTGGTGGCATAACGGATCCAATACCTAATGTAGGCACTCCAATAAATGTTAGAGGAATAGCTGGTTGCCGTAAGGTAACTGTAACATGGGACGCGCCAACTAATGGTAAGACTACCCTAGCAAATTATATAGTAAAAGAAAACAATGGACAAGCTAGAGACAAAACAGTGAAGGCATCATTAACTAGTGCTACAATTGGTGACTTATCAAATAACAAAACATATAGTTTTGCAGTATATGCAATAAATAAAGCTAATCAAGAATCTAGCGGGGCTGCGTTTGTTAATATTACACCAACAATTGAGGACTGTTCTTTTACGAAAGAAACTAAACAAAATATACTTGATAACACAACAATTGAGGTAAAAAAATTAACAATTGTCCTTGATTTTGATTACATAAAACCGCCGTTTAAAAATTATAAAGACTATACAAAGTTTTGCAATAGTTTTCCAGATTCTACTGATGACTTTTTTATCAAACAAAAATTTAAAAATGAGGGCAAAAGTAAAAAAATTATTTCAGAGGCTATAGATGATGTAATGCAAGACAATTCAAAAAATCATTTTATTATGCAAGAGGCTCTTCTAGACAAAAATGATACAATATTTAATACTACCAGAAAAAGCACTCTTACAGATTTATCAAATTATAAGGTTGAGCGCAATAAGGAGTTAAAATATGCCATTGAAAACGAGCTTTGGACAGGCACGAATCATAACTCCTCTATTATAGAAAAAATTATAAAGATAGAGAGTAAGTATTGGTCAGCTTGGAATCTTTATAAGTTTTATATGGAATATGGGATTTCTGAGGGTATAACGTACCCCCCCCTTAGAGAAGTATCAGGAGTTGGTCTTGATAAAAGTGTTAGAATTAATTGGAAGGCACCAATTGATACAAATGGTCATACTACAGCTTATTATACAGTAAGCGGCGAACTAGGTTATTATACATTACGCGGAGAACCAAAAGGAGTACTGAATTCTGGTAACCCAAATCACGAGGCCAAACTTTCTTATGATATATCAAATATAACTATTAAAGATTTAACTAATGGAAAACCTTATAGTTTTACAGTATCTATTTTCTATGATGACGGGGGTACTGGTGGTGCACTGTCTACTATAATTGTACCATTTGATAAACCAAATTCAATAACAGGTCTCTCAGGCGAGGCTTATGATAGACAAGTTAAATTAAAATGGACAGAGCCAAGTAATAATGGTGCACCTATAACAGGTTATAAATTGAAGCAATCCATACCCGGGACATCTAGTTCTGATATAATTAGTGATGTGTCATACGGAAAAATAGAACACACTGTTGCAGGTTTGACAAATGCAACAGCATATAACTTTTCTTTAGCAGCAACCAATAAAGCTGGTGACTCCAACTTTTCAAATGAAGTATCTCTTACTCCCCAAGCAGGATTAGGAGATCCTAAAATAAAGCTCGAAAAACCTCCGCAAATAACTGGTGTATCAGGAGAGGCTGGATTAAAAAATGCTAAAATATCTTGGACTCTGCCATTGACTGTTGTTAATCCACCCATTACAAAGTATAACGTAGTTGATATTTCACATGGTAAAAACCAGGAAATTATAGGTTCGACTATATCAGGCGCAACAATTAGTAGTTTAACCCCCGGAGCAAATTATAACTTTGTTGTGACAGCAACTAATAGCATAGGTACATCCATTTCCTCTGACAGTGTAACTATTACGCCAATTGATTATCCATATGCACCTAGAGACTTAAGTGGAACAGCACATTGCGGTTATGTTAAATTAAATTGGATAGAGCCAAGTTATAATGGCTTTAGTCCTATAACAGATTATACAGTAAAAAACACTCCTGCATCGAGGACTGATATAAGTATTACAGATCTGCGTAGCGATGCTTCATATACTTATATTATTGACTTGTCAAATGATATATCTTATACTTTTCAAGTATTTGCAAATAATAAACTAGGTCGCGGTGTTTCGGCTGAAATTATTCTTAGACCAACATATAATGACTGTTCTTTTATGATACAAACTAAACGCAATACAATAACTAATACCGAGATGTCTAATAATGTGAATATTGCAAAGGCTATTCTTGAATTATCTAATATTGAACTGTCTTTTAATACAAATATTTGGGAAACTATTTTCAATGATTTGTCTCTTGTTACAATAAGTGAACTGGTAAATGATAGCAGTAAAAATGCTGCCTTCGATAAATTAGGCCATTCACAATATCTAAATAATATTCAACAGGCAATTATTGATGCTAGTAGCACATTATTTACAGAAAAGACAGAAGCAGCTATTATTGATTTGTCAAATAGTATAATACCTAATATTGAAGCAAATTTTAATGCATTGCATGTAGACATTTGTAAAAACAATATACACTTTTCTACTACAAGCGCTAAGCCACTAACGTCGAGCTGGATAGGGTTTGGGTCGTATGATCAGGCAACGAAGGATAAAGAAACGCAGGATATTCAAGTAAAAATAAACACTAACAAAATTAACATGCTTAATGAAAAAATAAAGCTTCAACTAGCACAGGCGCTGCGGGACACCTATATAGATGCTTCATTTAATACATATTATACAGATTATAACACTATGATTGAAGGTATATCAAAAGAAAAATTAAACACTTTAAAAACGACGGAAGAGGAAGAAAAACTGGCAGCAGCAGCACCAGCACCAGCACCAGTTAAAAAAGGTTTTGCAGCAAGAGCACCAAGGTTAGCAAAGTATTTAGGTTATGGAGGCGGCTCTATAACACGGAAAAAAACTCTTTCTAGCAATAAATCAAAAACAAAAAAAAATAAAGAATTGAAAGCAAAATTAAAATCAGAATTGAAATCAGAATTGAAATCAGAATTGAAATCAGAATTGAAATCAGAATTCAAAACAAAAACGGAATCAAAAACAAAAATAAGAGCTATTTCAAAAACAAGAAAAATAATGAATAAAAATTAACAATAGCTACAAATTTATTAATTATTAACTAATAATTATTAATTATTAACTAATAATTATTAATTAATTGGTAATACTTAAACTTTAACTAGTAATACTTTAACTAGTAATACTTTAATTGTCTATAAAATGATTATACTTAGAAACATTTTTAGAAAAATTATGTATTGACTCCTTTTCTAAATGAGAGAATTTAAAGAAATTATATATTAACTTCTCTCGTTCAACAAGTGATAAATGTAATAAATCAGGAAATGTCTTTATTTTAGTAATAGCAGGTATAAATTGAAAAGCATAACGTTCCAAATAGCGCATTCTATAGTTTGTTGTTGAAAATAGAAATAAGGCTGTGTTAGTTGAGAGAAATGCTTGAATTTGTTGTAATTCATTAAGACTATAATCTTTGATACTTATAATATAATTATCACGTGCTGATAATCCATAACATCCTGAACTATCTAAATATGGAAATCCGTGCATTTTATGTGCCATTATTAATTTTGGTACATTTGAAAATGCTTGAGCACAGTTTGAATAATTTTTTATTAATAATGGTGTTTTTTTTACTAATTTTGTGGTTATTATATTTTGAAATGTATTGGTTTGTGTTGCTTCATTAGAAAATAGAGAATTTTTAGGAGGGCTGTTTGTTTTATATACTTTTAAATGTCCTACTAAATCTACATACTCTAATAATTTATTTATTATACTGATTCCATGTGTTGGAATTGGATAATTTGGTCTTATTAAATAATCAGTATAATTTTTATAATAACTAGTATATACGCTTATAGTTTGTTGTTGTGTTTGTTGTTGTGTTTGTTGTATATTATTTAATATTCCATAAAAATAACAACATGGTGTTTGGGCTTGATATTCAAATTCTTTTTGTGCTTGTGATGTTGATAAACACACTAATTTTTTAATAGTAAAATTTTTTGTTGTTAATGTATTATATAGTCCGGCTTTATCTGGTTTCATCCATAATGTTGGTATTATTAATGCTAGTAGCCCGTGTGGTTTTAACAGGATTAAACTTTTATTTACAAAATCAACGTAACTTTGTTTTCCGTCATTATTTTTTGTTATGTTATTGTTTGTTGGTGTTTTTATTTTTCCGTTTATATTGTATGGTGGATTACCAACTATGATGTCAAATTGCATATTGGTTGTATCAAGTGTTAAAAAATCTTGAGCTATTATTTTTGCTTTATTAGAAAATAAATTGCGCAGCGTTTCAATATGTGGTGGATATATTTCACACATAGTAATCATATTTTCTAGTATATGTATTTTGCGTTTTTCACTATTTGGTAATATAGCGCTTAAATCGTTTACTAAGCGATTATATAGATTTAAAACAAAAGCACCATTTCCTGCTCCGCTATCTAACCATTTTAAGTTTGGATTTTGATAATAATGTTGTGGTATTAAGTCCAATATTTTATTAACTAGTGGTTGGGGTGTATAAACAATGCCATATTTATTTCTAGTCTCGCTAGAAAGCTCCATTATTATAGAATATTATAATGTTATAATATAGTTATAATATTTTCAATATTTTGAACTAACACAAAAAAAATTTCTGTTTTTATTGTTATTTTGTTGTTATTTTTGGCTCATTAATATCATAATAAATTCTTCATTTTTTAAGATTGTTTCTAATAGTGGCTTATAAAATTCTCTGAGCTTAATTTGCGATTTATCTTCTTTTAACTTTGATAATGGAATCCATTGAATTTGTTTTTTTTCAAATAGCCCATTGTTCTTATTATCTATTTTATCTTTTAAATGTAGCTCAGCAAAGTTATTTACATTTGCAAAATAGAGGGGTAATTTTTTATCATAATTTGTTTTAAAAATATAACTTGTATATCTATCAAAACTAATTGAAGTAATTAGGTTATTTGTTACTTGCTCTTCTAATTCATTTTCGTCTCCTAGAAAGCCATTAAGTTCTTCACAACCTTCTCTAATTGCTGTTTTAAATGGTTTTTCTCCTTTAATTGTACTTCCTCCAAAATCGCTCCACAAATTATTGTTTCGTTCTTGTCCTAATAGGAAAAATAATGTTCCTTTATACAGCGCTAATGGTAATATTCCTGCACCCATTATATTTATATAGTCTTATTTATTACTCTTATTTAAATAAGAAATAAGACTATCAATTTTTTATAATAAATTTTGGATTTTTAAATTTACAGAAAAAAAATGTTTTTTTTGGATTTTTGTCTTACTTCACATGGTTATTCCAGTCAAACATTCAAATACTTACCACTGTCTTCGGCTGATTTCCAAGAACATGTTGTTTCTTGTTTCCAACTGTGCTTGCACTCACATAGTTGGAACAGTAATGCATCAGCGACGCCTTGTATCCCGTCCTCACCTCCTTCGTCGTAAGATTCTTGTAATCTGGATTGTATACTCTTTGATTCGAGTTAGTGTTCTTTAACACCCACCAAAACTTTCCTGACTCACAATACTTAAACTGCGCCTGAATAGCCGGGTTCAAAATATCCTCTTGTAGCTTCGTTGCTTCTGGAGTGGTAAACCACTCTTCGAAATGAACGAAGGCTTCACGCCGACCCTTAATCAAATTTTGCACAAAATCAACACGAAACACCTTGCCAATATGGTGCTTGGCAAACATAGTCTTGATATAGTTCTCGCTAACGCTTGACGCAATAGTTGGAATGTAAAGAGAATGGGTCATTGTTTTGTGTTGTTTTAATGCTATTTGAGCTACAGATTAGCATTATTAACGCATAATTATATTCAATTTTTTTTAACTATAACAAAATTGTTTTGTTTTGTTTTTTTTATTAAAAAATTGATACTAAAATTGATACGAATTATAATAATATTATTATTATTATAATATGACTTCAGCAATGACTTCTGCAATGACCGATGACATTCATAATAAAAGAAAACATTGTGATGTTAATTATAATTGCGAAACAATTTTGCCTAGTGCTTGTAAATTACATGATAAATATTTTAATGTCCTTAATTGTGATAAAATTGTATTACTTGATAATCATATTTATTTTGATAGTTTAATTAATAAAGAAAGTATTGCTTGTTTAATTAACTTTATAAATAGTATTATTAAAGTTAAATATTTATTTTCAGCGAATGATTTCAAAATTTATATTCATATTAATTGTAAGGGTGGTTTATTTTACGAATTAATGAATTTTGTAAATTATAGAAATCAGTGTATTTATGAAATTGTTTCAATCATTGATAAAGAATGTTATGACAGTGGATTTATATTGGCTGCTTTATGTAGTTATAGAATTATTACTAAAAATGCTAAAGTCTATTTAAGCAAAATACACTGTGGCGTGCAAAATAATATTTATTGGAATTATTTTAAGCAATGTCCTCAAGAAAATAGTCAAGACTTTAAAAATTTATTATATGATGTATTATGTGTCAACATTGAGTCTAACTTGACACCTGAAATGTTAAGTCAGTATTTTGAAAATAATGCTTCAACTGTTTTGAGTTGGAATTCCAAAAAATATAGAAAGCTCGGTCTTGCTGATGAAATTTTGTGAATTGCTATTTTTAATTATAAAAACATTCAAAAGTTACTACAAAACTCCAATCTGCATTGTTTAAACTAAATGGTCTACCATATTCGTCTAATAATTGAATTCTTAATTTAGTAATATCTGTAGGACCAAAATATTCTCGTATATGTTTTTGTGTAAATAAAAAATCACCGGCACTAGCTGCCTGTTTAAATACTGTTTTTTCTTCTAATAGCGATAGTATATTTATACGTCCTATAATATTTGGTGCTATTAATGATTGTGCTGCTACTGAAAAATAATTGCGCGAACTTGCTTGAAAATCATCAATTGCTATATAAATATAGCGTGGATAATTTATATAACATATTCGGTCTGAATAAGTACCGCTTGAATCTACAATTATACTTCTACTTGTAAATCCCAATTGCCATCCTAATTTTTGATGTAAATAATTTTCAATGCAATTATATTTTATACTAGAATTATTAGAACTACTTAAGTTATTAGAATTATCAATATCAAAATCTATTTTGTAGCGTTTACTAGAATTTAATTTGTTGATATAAAAATAACTTTGTCCTGTTCTATCATCCAAATCAAATTTTAAATTAGTGCTTATATCAGAATTAGGACATTTTTTCAAGACAGTATTAATTTCATCTACAATATTATATGCTATAATTTTTGTGTTATATTTGTTAGCATTAAAACGAGCTTGGTACAATCCATTTGTCAACATAATAGTATATAGTGGTCCAATTACACTAATGCCATTGCTTGATAGTTCTTGAATAGAGAAAACATTATTGTTATTAAATGTTGAAATATTATAATATGTGAGTGGGATTTCCAATGAACTTATTGACATTGTTATTGCTCTATTAATTGTTTCTGGTAACTGTATTATATAATTATGACTAGCATTATCTGGTAAATCATAATTTTGTCTAAATAAACTATCTATTGTGTATGTTCGTTTAATAATAGACTTATCTATTTGCTTGTTATTTTCTAATAGTGTTTTATAATCATTATTTTTGGTTTTTATAAGAAAATGATTTCCATCATATTGATTAACCAAATTATATTTCTCTTCATCAACCTTTTCTAAATTATTTATTAGTTTATTTCTGATGTTATCAAGAAAAATATATAGTTCTGTTTTTTGAGCATCATCCATTGTGCTTTCTTTAATGCTTAATGTTATTGACTCTTTTTGCTTAACAATATTTTCAATTGTGTATTTAGTTGGCAACTTTAATAATTTTTCAAGTTCTACCAATGAATAAGTATTTATATCCAAATTTATAGTACTACTAATGTTCATAGCAATAGATTTAATATATACTATTAATTTATTATTAATTAGTATTTTACTAATACTAATTAATAAAATTGATAGTTGTTTTTATTTTTGTCTTTTGCCTTTAGCCTTAGCCTTAGCCTTTGCCTTTGCCTTTGCGTTATAATTTAATAATGAATACAAATATTGAGGACTATTTAAATAACAGAAATGCTGTTGGAATCGACGATCACAATAATGTTGACATTTCCACATTAGACATTAATAAATGTAAAATTATTTTTACAAAGTTATTAACGTGGTTAGCCTCTAATCCTCAATATTTAAAAATGGCAAATAGTGATGATTTACATAAGCAATTTGAACGATTGTTTAACAAGGAAATTCGTGTATCTAAAATAGTAAATATTAAAAAATCTATCTTGTTAAATGTGTTAAATAATTTGTTAGAACCTTCAGATTTTGCTGAGTCGTTAGCGGCTCATTTTGAACTATTAAAACTTTTATTGCGGAAAAAGCCAATGCGTAATATTTCGGGGATTACAAGTATTACACTTCTTAGTGCACCATTTCCCGATGGACAAAAATTCAGTTGTAAGCATAATTGCTATTATTGTCCTAATGAACCAGCACATGAGGGTAATAATTGGCAAGCACAACCGCGAAGTTATTTATATCATGAACCTGCCGTATTGCGAGCAAACCAGCAAAAATTTGAAGCAATTGGACAAATGTTGAGTCGGCTTGACACATACTTTAGCAATGGTCATGTTATTGATAAATTAGAAATTATTATTGAAGGTGGAACATATACCGAATACCCGGTTGCTTATTTGGAGCGCTTTCATCGTGACATATTTTATGTCGCAAATATTTATTTTGAACTGCGCAAAACATTTTCCAATTATGCTAATTGTTTAAATGACAAGCTTGACATTAGTTTGTTAGCCACTATTCGTTCTCCATTGACCATTGAAGAAGAAATTAAAATAAATAAGAACGCAAGAGTTCATATTATTGGCATATGTATTGAAACGCGACCCGATGCTTTAGATGATGATTGGTTGTGGCGTTTTAGACGTTGGGGAGTTACACGCATTCAATTAGGAGCGCAACACGTTGATAATGCTATATTAAAGAAAATTAATCGAGGACATAGCGTGGAGCAACTGTTGTGGGCTATTCGCTATTTGAAAGACAATTGCTTTAAAATAGATATTCATATTATGCCTGATTTGCCTGGTTCAAATGCGGAGATTGATAAGGCGATGTTTGATTATGTATATAGTGTTGTTTGTCCTGATCAAATGAAAATATATCCGTGTCAAGTTGTGCCGTGGACGATTATTCAAAAATGGCATCAAGACGGAAAGTATGTTCCATATTTTGATAGTGATCCAAATATGTTAATTGATGTTATTCGCTATGCAATGATAACATGTCCTTGTTGGATTAGATTGCCTCGTGTTATTCGCGATATTCCATGTTCAACATATGTTGAAGGTGGAAATAATATTAGTAATATGCGCCAATTAATAGATAATTTGCTACAAGGTGATGATGTATTGTTTTCAAAAGATATTCGTAGTCGTGAAATTGGTCGTCATTGTGCTTATTATGATAAACCGGCTTCTTATAATGTTTATTATGTTAGGGGCAATGAAGGCGATGACTACTTTATTGCTTATGAAAGTAATGATGGTCGTGCATTATTTGGCTTTATTAGGCTGCGTATTGTTGAACGTGACAATAATTTGACTATTTTTAATATTCTTAAAAGTCGTGGAATTGTTCGTGAGCTACATGTATATGGCGATAATATTGCTGTTAATACTTATGGTAAGCGGGGTTGTCAACATTACGGTATTGGAAAAGGGCTCTTGAATTATGCTGAGAGACTAACCATGGAAAATGGACTTTGTGGGATTGCTGTAATTAGTGGTGAAGGGGTTAAAACATATTATGAAAAAAAAGGATATAAAGAAGTTGATACCTTTATGGTTAAAGATTTTGGGTTTGTACAGGTCAGCTTTTATTATACTAAGCGCAGATTTTTAGATTTTATTTATAACTATGGTTATTGTTATGGTTATATTTATGGTTATAGTTTGCTTGTTTTATGTTTGTTGGTGCTTTATTACGGCTCTGCGTTTTGCCTATGTTTTGCGTCGGGGCTTGGTGGTGGTGCGCTAGGATAATTGTCTTCTACTGTTTCATCCAATAACATTATAGCCATGGCGCTATAATTATGTAGGTCGATGAGTGTATCTCTAATAGACTCACACTCTACAAGAGTTAATGAGCTTTTTGTGATTGATTGAAGTCGCATAATCTTATCACCCATACGAACTAATACTCCAATTGGTCCATAATTAGCAAAGGCATCTCCGTAATCTTGATTTTTTTTCTTAAATAATTCTAAACCTTCGCTTTGAATTTTCATCAGTTGCTCCACACGTTTAGCTGTATTATTGGTCGAGTTATCTGTCATTGTATCTGTCATTTTATCTGTCATCTTATCTGTCATCTTATCTGTCATCTTATCTGTCATAATATATATATATTTTTTTTAAATCAATTTTTTTATAATAAAGATTTTTTATTTGCCTCCACATGATTTACATGATTTGTTTCCTTGAAGTACTAAAGGTGAATAGTTTCTATTTTGTGTTGCACCTAGTCTCATAATATGAGACGTTTGGCCTTGCTGTTGTTGTGTTATATATTGACTTTGAATATTTGTTAATTGATTTTGTGTAAATAAGTTCATTCTTAAAATTGGCATGACTTGGTTATAATATATTATAAATAAAATTATTATTTATAATATAGTTTTGTTGTTTTTGTTGTTTTTGTTGTTTTTGTTGTTTTTAACATGTTTTTATACAAAGTTCATGTGTGCTTATTGAATAGTATTTTGTTTTATTTCCCATTAATGCGGTTGGTGCGGTTGAAGGTTCGGTGCGTAATGAAATTCCCTTTTTCTTTGCTAAATATCGCGCATATGAATTATGTTTAATGTCTATTCCCGAATTTATTTTTTGAGAAGTAGTGGAATTAGTATTTATTGCTCCGTGCTTTTGTGCTCTATCACTTGCGTTATGCCATGGCTTGCCACTACTTATGTCCGTTGATGTTGTTAATGAGCTTAATACTTGTGTAAAATTAGATGACGAAGTATGTAACACGTTTTGAATGGCTTTTTGTGTTTGAATGGCATTATGAGAAGTTGGACCTTCAATAGGACAAGCTATTGGTTTTTTATATTTAAAAGCGCTATTATTGTTGCTTGAAAATTGAGTAATACAGTTTGAAACTTTTGAAAATGGATGTATTAAAAATGAGGCTTTTGAATTTAAGTATATTTTTAGTGGGTTAGCTAAACCATCTACACTGAATGTATCGCTTATGTCACATGTAAATATATGATAATTTACATCAATTTTACTAAAACAATTGTTACATAAATCAGTAGGGTTCTTATTATATTTAGTATCAGGAATAGGCATATATTATTAATTTATATTATTATTTGCTAATTTGCTTAATTAGTTATAAAATTGAACCTTATTTTAGTGTTATAAAATAATGAATAACAAATAATAAATAATAAATTCTGAATAATGAGTAAGCTAAATTATTGTTGCTCTTATTGTAATAAGCACTATATTATGAAAAGTGCTTATAATAATCATTTGCTAAAGTGTAAGCTTGCCAATTTTAGTTCTAAATATGACAAGGATTTTGAAAAGGATTTGAAAAATGAGAGTCTAGGTCTTAGTATTGATAGTCTTAAACAAAATATGAATATTAATAATTTGTTTGCTATTGTTATTATTTTATATAATAAATATGAAAAAATGGAAGCTGACTATAATGAGCTCAAAAAATATGTAGCAATTGTTAAAAATAAAATTAATATAGTTGATTATTTAAACCAGCATTATAGTAGTGGTTTAAATATTAGTCAGTTTCTTGACTCTATACTATTTAATCAAGAAACTTTAAATAAAATATTTAAATATGACTATGTTGATGGAATATTTAATATATTAATAGACACTATTG
>Ga0247840_10009309_pt1 | contig 12737 bp, 12 predicted proteins | sample LaCruzMarch2015__FD_192404 | JGI IMG/M metagenome (GOLD analysis project Ga0247840, IMG submission 192404) | Freshwater microbial communities from meromictic Lake La Cruz, Castile-La Mancha, Spain - LaCruzMarch2015_17m | ecosystem: Environmental > Aquatic > Freshwater > Lake | place: Spain...
AATTTTGGCCAGTGCTTCTATGCGGGTCATCTGCCCGGTGAGTATAAGGCTCGAAAAATGGGCCCTGTGTTTCTGATATCCGAATTTTTTCGGGAGCCAGTAACCCTCGTAGAAACGGGTAAACCTTGATTCGTAATGCTTGTATGGATATTTCTGCCAACCGAAACGATCGGCCAGTTGCTGCATGATATCTTCTTTGATATACTTTACATGATTCAGTGGCTTGACAATCTGAACTCCTTTGATGTACCGGTAATACAATTTGTACTTGAAAATATCGGCCAGGGGAAATGTTTTTAGCTCACGTTTACCGAACTTGCGGTGAATGTCTTTCAACTGTCGAAGATCCGATGCATGATAATGCCATTCCAACGGTTCCCGTACACATTCGGTAGCGAAATTGGCGCCAGTTAGTATGTATTTGTACTTGTGTTTTGCGGCAAAATTGTAGAGTGCGGCAAAGAAGGCATGGTCCTGCGGGGTATCGATGTGCGGGACCTGCGCCTTAAAAAACGCTACTTGCAAATCTTTCATCTCTTCCCAGTTGACCACTTCGGTGTAAAGTTCCAGGCCAAGCCCATCCACCAGCCGTTGAATATTGTTCACTGCTTCCTGAGAATTCCACCCGGCATCCACATGAAACAGCATGGGCCGTAAGCCAAATTTTTCCTTTGCGAGCCATGTCACATAGGAGCTGTCAACCCCACCGCTCAATCCGATCAAACAATCATGATCGCGATCTTTTCCCTCCTTTTTTATCTGTTCAATCAGCGGCATCAACTTGGCTTCCCCTTTTTCATCCGGGTGCCAGTCATTTAAAATATTATCGTAATAATTCCGGCAATAGTCGCACCAACCCCGCTCGTCGAATGTGATATTGGGGTCGGAGGTATCCATAATGCAATGTGAACAGATTCGATAAATATTATTACTCTCATAGTTTGTTTTTGAACCTTTTAACTTTATATCATTAAAATTAGTATCACCAAATAGTTCTTTAGTATGATTATTTTTATTATTATTTAGTATTTGAGAGATTTCGATTAAATCTGAGGCCTCACACTGCTTATTAAATAAATTAATTATTGTGCTTCCAGATAGATGTTCATGTGAATAATCCCACCATTTAATTTCCTTTAGTAGTGCAATTTTTTTTGAATCAAAACGGTAGAAAAGAAATTCCGCTGGATTTCCTCCTACAACAGAAAACGATTTAACATTTCTATGAACTAAAGCACCTGCCGCAATAATTGCTCCATCTCCAATCTTTACTCCATCTAAAATAATAACATTTGCTCCGATCCAGACATCATTCCCAATTTCTACTGGTAAATATTCATGAAAGGAATTTACTATGTTAACATTAATTCTCCATGGATTAGATTTCGAGTAAAATAATTGGGATGTGGAAATAAAATTAATTGGATGTCTCCCTAATCCAATTTTAACATTCATGGCGATTGAGCAATAATTGCCAATTCTTGTATTATTAATAATACAATTATCACCAATACTACTATATTTTCCAACTTTGCTATAATAAACTTTTGAAAATTTTCCTACCGCAGAAGGACTTTCAAATTCGCTATTATAAACAAAGGCAAGAATAGAAGTATTTCGATTAAAAATTGCATTAAATATGATATCTATATATTTATTCATATTAACTAATTCCTATTTTTCAAATTCAATTTCATTATAATTTATTCTTTCAAAAACATCCAAATACCCTCCATCAGTAGCATTAAATATTTTTATCCCTTTAAGCTTTGCTATTTTATCAAGTGCCATATAATTTTCCCAAAATTTTTGCATAAACTTCATCGTCTCGTAATAGCTATAAATTTCAGAAATGGGCTTATTTTCATGTATTTCCTTAAGTTCACCTCCAAGGATGCAACCTTGATAAAAGTGTCGACTTATACCCCTTTCAACAAGATAATCGTGGTCAAACCCAATCAAGTAAATCGGATTACATTCCATGTACACTGCTAGCCCTAGAGAAAACGCTGAAACATTTTGAAAACCAAAGGTAACATTTGTAATATCCAATTGCCTCGTATTTGATGACCCATATGATGAACTATAGAACGTCTTGTTGGTGGGAAGAAGATTATATTTCATATTTGCACTATATCCACGTGTTAATGTTAAAAAAAAAGTGCTTTGAGAAACTTTGCTATTTAACTCCCTGAAAAATGGGATAAATATTTTTGGATCATTAAAAAATAAAGGATCGATTATACTGTAATATGTAGGTTGCCATACATTAACTATTTCGTGCTTATAAAATCCTGACGATCCAAAAGTAATTTCGCTTTTAAGATGACTAAGTTCCTGATTTGCAATCGAAGGGCCATTTGCAATAATAAATGCTCTTTGTCCTTTATGCAATTTCTGAAATTTTAAGTTTCGATGTAGTATTTGCTTTTCACTTTGAGTTAGTAAACAAATGGATTCAATTTTATCCGCCCATCCCGATATTGTTGTTGTTGAACCACGGAGAATTTCAGCAATTTTCGTGGACATCACAGGCCCTATAGATTTAAATTTCATAATAACAAAATTTCAATGAAATTGAATGGAACAACACAAGTAGTTCAATTCCACATCAAGGTTGTGAAAAAAGGCATTTCATTAACTTCCGATCAATTTATCAAACACCGATATATATTGACTTGCAACGGTTTTCCAATCATATTTGGTAACTGATTGTGAAACTTCTTTTCGAGAAATCTGCCAAGGTTGCAAGCAGACTAAACAATCCCTTATGGCTTCTGATGAATAATCGGTTATTTTAATCGAATTAGTACGATTTAAGATATCCCCTTCCATTGCAATTGGCAAATTCCTTGGAACAATCACCGGTGTTCCACACGCAATACTTTCTAAAAATACCAAGCCAAAACCTTCTGTACTACTTGGTTGTATCAAATAATCGGTTTCATGCAATATACTATTTAGGTTCTCAGGATAACAATACTCCAAATAATTTACATTAATATTTTTCGCTTTCGCAAAATCCAATAAATAGTCAATTTCGCTTTTTCTACCTGTACCGATCATACAATACCTAAATACACGTTTCCTTTCTTCAGGTAGTTCTGATAACGCCTTTAATACTCTTTCTTGGCCTTTTAACTTGATGATTGAACCAATCGTAAGAATATTTACTATTTCATGGTTCCTTTTCTGTATTTTATTGGGACAAAAGTAAAATTGTTTTGAATCAAGGCCATTTAAAATAACACTTACTTCCGCATATGGTAATCCATAAGTATTTATCCATACTGTTTTTGTCTCTGTAGTTACAAAAACAATTTCGCTAAGGTTTCGTTGTACTGAAACAAATTTTTCAAGACGATTTTGTGTTTTCCATCTGGGAATATTTTTATCTAGACCTGTTATACCATGTATTGTAAGTACTGCCTTTTTTTTATACTTATTAATCAGGTATGTTAAAATAATATAGTTATTTACACCATGAACATGAACCACCTTCACTCTGTTATTATAATAACGAAAAGAATAATCATAGAATACAAGTTTTGCAAGTGTAGTAATAAATTTTAACCTGAATCTACATGATAATACAACACAGTGAATAAATATATTTATAAAGTAAAATAAATGTCTATAAATGTATTTAAGTAACAACTTTTTATTCCAGCCAAGTACTTCTGTATTCTCAATCTTAGAATTATCAATAAATATATCAGTAGAAACAAATACAACTTTCAAGTCTGTTTTGGTCTGATTTATAGTAGATGCAATTTTCCACATAACGTAAGATAATCCCGAAGATTGTCGCCCTCCTAGAAATTTTGGTATATGACCAAATGTCAAAATATACTCATTCATTATTTTTTTCACTTAGTCATGAACTTGTCCCGTATTCTTTTTAAAATCTTTCTGAGGCCAAGAATGCCCACAATTAGAAATGGTATTTCTAATATTTCAATTTTACTCACAATTCTAGTGCTATACTTTCGAGCGGATTTGATATTTTCCAATGATCTACGGAACATCTCCTTGCTAGAATTTGCTCCTGATGTGATTGTGTTTTCATGAATGCGCCAAGCAGCAATTTTTTCATCCAAAAATTGAATTTCATACTTTTTTGAGATTGCAAATCTTTTCCACATATCCCAATCTCCACACCATTTTAATGAGGTATCAAATAATCCAATATGAGATAAAGCGCTTTTCCTAAAAAAACAAGCCTGACAAGGAATATAATCTCTTTCGTTTAGTAACTTAATCTTATCATATGGAATCGCACCATGCCAACAAATAAATTTTCCATTCTTATCAACGTGGGCAGCATCGCCATAAACTAAACCGACATTTTTATTTTTTGCTAAATAATTTCCTATAGTAATTAATGCATTATCCAAGTAATAATCGTCAGCATTCAACCAACCAATAAAATCACCTGTAGATAAAAAGATACCTTTGTTTACTGCATGATTTAATCCAAAATCTTGTTCTGAAATTAAAATGTCAATTTGATTTCTATAGGAATTTATGATATTAAGTGACTCATCCTTGGACCCACCATCGATAATAATAAACTCCAGATTTGGATATTTCTGATTGATTACGCTTTGAATAGATGACTCAAGATACAATTCACCATTAAACACAGGCATGATAATGGATAACTTAGGAAAATCATTGCTCTTGGTAACACTTATTTTTTTTTCCGACATATTCTGCTATTTCCCAATCTGATTGACTATCCAAGTCTATTGATGACCATTCATCCATTGGATATTTTATAATCTTTATAAAGTCTAGTAATTGCTGTTTTCGTATTGAATCTGGATTTATTACATAGATGCTGCCATTGGTTCTCCATATTTTTGGTGCATCCTGACGACGGATAAATGCTCCATTTTTTGATTTGGCCAAAAAGCCATTCGAATCCTCTTCGTACAAATTATAATAAGGATTTGCATTAGATTCAACAACAGAAACAACCATGTCTATGTCATCTGTATATAAAGCAATTGCTTCCTTGATTTGGTTGGATGTTCTGAATGGGCTCGTTGGTTGAAGTAATACTATTGCTTGATAATCGATTCTAAAATTTTTCTGATAATAATTTAAGGCATGAAGGATTACTTCAGATGAGCCTGAAGTATCAGTTGCTAATTCTTGTGGTCTTACAAAAGGGACTTTAAGTCCAAAATCCTCTGCCACATTGATAATCTTCATATCATCTGAACTAACACAGATATCACGATCAACAGCAAGTTCACGTGCGACAGCAATAGAATAATTGATAAGGGGTATCCCATTAAGCTTTTTAATATTTTTACCTGGGATGCCCTTTGATCCCCCTCTTGCAGGTATTAAAAATAAGGTTTTCATAGAAGTTCACTAAAATCTTTGGCTCTATGTCCACGTAATTTAAGTAACAATTCTGCCGCCTCCCGAAATGCACCTTCACCACCTTTAGCATCGCATATAAAATCAACTACTTTTTTTACCATACTATTTGCATCAGAGGTAGCAAAACTCAAACCAACAAGCTTCATTAATTTTACATCATTTATATCATCTCCAATATAACATATATTATCAAATTTCAAATTATTTTTTTCAATGAAATTTGAAATGCATTCAACTTTATCCCGAATACCAAGAAAGCATTGTGTGATACCTAATTTTTCCGCCCTCCGTCGCACAATTTCGCTATCTTCACCTGTGACTATGCCGGTTTCAATATCAAATATTTTTAATAATAATTTGGCTGTTCCATCACGATGATTAAACCCTTTAAATTCTTCCCCTTCACTCGAATAGTATGTGTACCCATTAGTCAGTGTACCATCGACATCAGTAAAAAAAAATCTAATTTCCTGAGCCTTACTTGTTAGCTTGGCTTTCTTCAATATATTCATCCTGTAAAAAATCATCCTTTTTTAAATTTTTATTGATCTTTTTGCCAAGGAAGGAATAAAAATTCGTTGGTGAACTTCCTCCACCTGGACATTTAACGGTTAGGTTATCTACAGTCAAGATAGAACCCACTTTTATTTCCGTTTTTGCAACAATGCTTACTCCATATTTTATTCTTTGAGGTTCTTCCTCGGATAACACACTTTTTTCAAAACTCCCAGAACCTCGTTCAACGCACCTTACATATTTGATTATCAACTCCAAACCCCTTGGCTCAACGGATGCAGCGTGATCAGGCCCTTTCATAGTTCTATCCAATGTGAAATGCTTTTCAATTACACAAGCACCATGATTTATTGCAGCAACAGGTAAAATAATTCCCTTATCATGCGATGAATAACCTACTAAAACATTGAGTTCCTTTCTAAAAGTTTTCAAAACGTTCAAGTTTGCTAATTCATCCGGACACGGATATAACGTGGTTGCTTGAAATAGTATTACTTGTGTATTATATTTTCTGATAAAGGTTACTGCATTTAAGATTTCTGTAAAACTATGCATTCCTGTAGAAAGGATTAAAGGCTTATGATAAAGCGCGACCTGTTTTAAAAGGGGATAATGTGAAATAAAAGGGGAAGGTATTTTATGCATGATCACATTAAGATCGTTTTCAATAAAATCAAAACTGGAAAAATCAAATCCACTTACAAGAAAAGTAATTCCTATACTTTCGGCAAAATCCTTCAGCTCGTGAAATTTATCTTCAGGAAATTCAAGGTATCTTTTATGTTCCCCATATGTAATGCCAAATGAGCCCTCTTTTTTATAGGGTTGATCAAGAAATTTCTTCGTATACATTTCATCAATATTTCGCTTCTGAAATTTTACGGCATCCGCTCCTACCTTTTTTGCTTCCTCGATTAATTTCTTAGCAATAGTGAAGTCTCCATTGTGATTTATACCCACTTCTGCAATTATATAAGCAGGGTTTTTATCTCCGATTATACGCTCTTTTGAAATTCTTATTTCCATAATTTATACTTTTTTCATCCGTTCATGGTCGTTACATACCACGATGTTACTATACTGGGTCTAGTAATAGCCGTTCCAACTGTAACGGCCCACGCGCCTAAATTAATTGCTTTTTTTGCTTGCACTGGATAATTATATCTACCTTCTGCAATAATTGGAATTGGTAATGTTGTCAATAATTTTAATAATTTAAAGTCTGGTGCAATAATTGATTTACCTCTCCTTGTATTAGGAGTATATCCACTTAATGTTGTAGAAATGCAATCTGCTCCTGCATCAAAACACTCCAATCCTTCATCATAAGTTGATATATCCGCCATAATGCAGCATTTAAAATTTGATTTTATTTTATTTATAAATTCCGGACCATCTATCATCTCTCTAATTCGCCTTGTACCATCTATTGCTATAATACTACAATTCAATGATATCAGATCCTCAACTTCCTTATATGATCCGGTAATTTTGACAAAACCATTCGGGTATTTCGACTTTACCAATCCAATAACAGGAATATTTACAATTTCGAGAATCTTCTTTGTCTTTTCAAGCCCTTCACTCCTAATTGCTTTCGCACCTCCAATTTCAGCTGCTTTAGCAAACAATGAAACATATTCTGGGGTATTAAAAGGGTCCACGCCTTCTGCCTGGCAGGAAACTATTAAACCACCTTTTATTGAATTCAAAATATTAAAATTATTGGATGCAACCACTCTTCAAAATATAAAACTTTATCTTATGGCTGGCTTTGATTGAGAATGATTTATTGAATTACATTTGATAGTAACGACCATCCTCCTTAACAATTCTTAATGCTTTACTATATAAGCGGGAATATAGTTAAAAACCGATTTTCTAATATGAATCTTATCAATGTTAAAGAATTCATCAACAGCCTTTGTCTCTCCTTCTACCATACCGTAGTCATCCAGCATTAAAATTCCACCATCTACGATTTTATCCCACAAATTAAATAAAATAAACTTAGTTGGTTCATATACATCAACATCAATATGAAGTAATGATATTTTTAGTGATGGATTTCTAATAAGAAATTCCGGTAAGGTGTTAAAAATGTCTCCACATATTAATTCATAATTTCGAAAACCTTTTGTTTCAAGGTGCCTTTCTAGGCCATCTTTACTTATACCTAATCCACCAGCAATTTCAAACCTATTTACAAAGTTTTTATCACTTTGTAATGCTAAATCTTCTGGAAATTTCCCAAAAGCATCAAATCCAATTATTTTCCTGGAAAATTCATTTTCTAATAAAGTTCTGTATGATAAAAGTCTAACAAATGATGATCCCTTATATACTCCAAACTCAAGAATATTGCCGGGCAGATTAATAATCTGCTTATATATTTCAAATTGGCTCAATAATTTTCCGATTCTACTTGTTTCACAGGTCAAGTAAAAACCATTTTCATAGTCCCACTTTTTTGTTTGGTCAACAAAATAATTTTCCGTCATACTTTCTATATTAAAATGTGATATTGGATTCCAATTCAATTTATCTCCTTTAAAATCCATCAAGATTCACTAAGTCATATTCTACGTAATTCGACGCGATTTATCTTCTTCAATAAATGATGAAGAATAATATTAATAAAAAATAATTTGAATCTTCAGAAGCGTAATTAAAATCTTACAGAAAGGTAATTCTTATTAAATGACACCTTATCACAAATTCCAAAATACGTGATATAAAACAATAAAAAAAAGCCATTAAATAATAGTGTTTGGCCAAAGGATGAAATTATTATAACAAGCAGCAAGATTCGCATTTTGGGATCTTCCTGCTGAAACAATTTATAAAAGAACCAAAAATAAAAAAATCCTGCGAAGATACCATAATATATTAAAACACCGGAAACGGAGGTGACATAATCACCAAGATCAAATATATTCATGCTTGTCAACTCACTTTCATGTCTTAAATTATATTCGATAAGTCCATTAGGACCATTCCCTATCCCAAACAGCATTTCTTCCAAATTAAAAGTGCCAAATATTTGGAATCCTTTAGCTAATCGTATATCAGTAGCATAATCAATAGATCTTATCTTTGATTGTTGTGAACTAAAGACATTAGTGTTTAAGGATAAATATGCAAGAATTGAAAAGACAACTACAAATGAAATTTTTACTATCCATTGCTCATTAATCCGAAACAAGTAATATGTAAATACAATGCCAGATAAAACTATTCCAGCTGTAGAGCCACTAAAAATAATTGATAATAATATTGCAAGTGAGAATATATAGCTCTTTTTGTGCAAGGACATAATTAATAACGGAAGTATATATGATGCATATGCTTGAGGTTCCGAAAACAATGAAGAAGGGCGATATTCTGCCTGAGCCCAAGAATAGTATGCGCCAGTAGATTCAGGAAGAATTTTTATCGGATCAGGAAGAATATCAAATAAAAATAGCCGAACCCATTGATAATAAATAATCAACATTGCGATAGTACCGACAATCGAATAAACTCTATACAGTTTTTGGAAATTAATTTCACCAATAGATGCCCCGATTATAAAGATTGAAATAATGGGCATCAAAAAAAGATTGAAATAAGTAGCAGATAATTGGCCTTTAATAATCATATTTGTAATTTGAATTATAGATATCAATAGTACAAATACTAATAAAGGTTTATGTATGAGAAATACATTTCTTCTAAATAAACAAATCAATGCATAACTTATCAAAATGAGAGTACCAATGTTACTAAAGCCATAACCATATTGGGCCAAAATATAAAAAATCGGTAAAAATATATCAATAAATGAATAATTTTTAAGGAGACTCAATGCCTAAATCATTTACATTCTATTCATAGAGAAACTATCATTCATATCCCGAGGTGATAATTATCCCACCTTGTAGTTAATATGCCTTATTGTACGTGACCAATTTACTAATCTGAACAATAATAATATATGGATATCTTGTCGACCCCATTTGAAAGTTAAATTATAATTCAAGATGTTTAATTATTGTGGAATTGAATTTATCCCAATTATAATCAGATTCGACAACACTTCTTGCTTCTTTAGACATCATAATCAAATCAGATTCATTGGCATATTGTAATTCCTTAAGTACAGAAACACTTTTCTCAATGTCATTTATAAAAATGTTACGCCTGTATGTTGTTTCATAATAACCAGACTGAGGAGTACAAACTACAGGAAAGCCCCAGGCCATACTTTGCAATATTGTTGTCGGATTCGGATCTACCAATGAAGGACTGATAAAGAAATCATAAGTATCAGCAAGCTCTGAAATAAATTCGGGGGTAAGTGGTCTGTCATTTGAGATTCTTGTAATATTTTTGATTTCCTCTCCCGGACCTATCCATCCCTTTGGACAATCTTCAAAGTATCCCATCAATTCAGATAGAAAGTTGGTGCCTTTTCTTGGTTCATTAACCCCAATGTAAAGAAAACCCCTCTGACCAGGCTTATTGAATCCTTTCTTAATGTACGGAAAATCCATCGTATCAACGGCCATGTCCAGTCGTATCATTTTGGGCTTCCAATGTGCTAATGGGGATGAGTCCCATTTATCCCACCAATATTCGCCCATTATAGCAAAAAGCACATCTGTCATTGGTAACAGATTTTCAATGTCCTGAAGAAATTCCTTGTTAATATGGTTGCCACCAATTTTTATATCACAATGCAAAGGGGAAATAAGTGCATATTTTTTAGGACGAGCATTTGCCCTTGCAGCTTGTTCAGTTATACCGAACCTACCTTTCTTATGTGGAAAATAGGGGTGGCCTATAAAAATATCATCTTTATCAAAGTTGCATCGTTTCTTTTCTGCCAGATGATATAAAAATGTAGGCATGATTTTCGATACGGTACAATAAATATTTTTTGCTACCGTAGCAGGGTGTCGTGCAGGCCAGGAATTCAATTCTTCATCAGGGGGCTGGCGTATTTTGAGCAAGCTAACTGGAAAACCGATTTTTCTTAGAACTTGACGTACCTTTTTTTCTAATTGTCGCCCTCCCATACCTTGTGTATATGGCACGGAATAAGCAAAATAACATTTCATTTCATCTTTTAAATTGAGTAAAAATATTGATATCAGGTCATGCTGATTTTCTATACTTACCTCCTGAGTAAAATATATATTATTGAAATTATGGTAACTGTATAAAAATTCTGAAACCTGACAATGAAAATCAATATAATTGTGAGAAAACTGACTTCTTTTATTTCAAACTATAGTTGAATGAAGAAACCATTCCCATGTTCTCTTTATACCATCGTTAAAAGAAACCTGAATACTCCAGTCGGTTTCATTTATTAATTTACTACTATCAAGGACGTTAACCGGGACATCAAATGTTCGCAATGGCATTTTCTTTATTTTTACTACATATCCAGAAGCTTCAGCAAATGGTATAATTTCATCCAAAACATCAATGTTGTTTCGCCCTATTCCGGTGCCAATATTATAAATAGAACCTGCCTTACCAAGTTCGAGGGCTGCAATAATACCGCTGGCAACATCTTGTGCATGAATGTAATCACGCACCGTTCCTGTCGCTCCAAAAATATTAATTTCCTTTTGGCGTAAGATGGATGCTATGACTGTTGCGATGAAACCCTGTCCCACAAAAGGTCGTTGGCCTTCACCATAAGCGTTTCCAGGTCGAACACAAATAATTGGAAGCGATTTTTGTTCATGATACATCAAACAATACTTTTCAATTGCAAGTTTAGTTATCCCATAAGGAGAAATCGGATTTGTAGGGCGATCTTCTGTTATTGGGATTTTTTCAGTTCTTCCATAAACGGTGCCACCAGATGAAACAATAATGATCTTTTTTATCGGGAGGACACTGGCAATTTCAAGCAAACTTACAGTAGCTGGTAAATTACGAAGTATATCATGCACAGGATTATCAAAACTGGTTTTAGGAACAGTTGCATAAGCCAGATGGATAATTTCATCAACTCCAGACAATGCCTTTAATAGTAACTCCTTGTCATTGTAATCACCAGATAAATATCGTATGTTTTTATTAGAATAGATTGGAGGAATAAGTTCTAGCCCAAGAACTGAAACAGTTCTTCCGGTTTTTTCAAGTAAAGGAACAACAAATGAACCGAGAAATCCATTACCTCCTATTACGCAACAATGAGACATGTAATTATTTGTTTATTGAAATATAAATGCAAATTCTGTGATAAATTTCTTTATTAATACTTGTAAGTTATTTTTTCATAAATACTCTATTATGCCCAACGGATAAAATTTCATCGAAATAGTTAGGATCTATCTCAGAAGCTACTTGAGATGGTCCAGGGTGGCCTGCTGTAGAGTAAAGTGGGGGTTTATAATTTGTGTAAAGAGCTGCATCGTCCAAAACAATTAATCCGCCTTTTTTAATACATTCTGAACATAGCTTAAAATCATGTGCTGCAATCTCGTAATCATGGTTGCCATCTATAAATATTAAATCCCATTGGTTATTCCGAATTTCATTTATCATTGAGGCATCCGTTGAAAAACCCGAATGAAGAACTGGTGGCGGTAATTGAAAATATTCAAAATTCCTATTAACATCATCGTAATAGTTTAGTTTTTCCAGATATTTAGATACATTATCGCCAGATGATGAAAACGGGCTAATTCCGTGAATTTCTGTTTTAAAACCAAGCTTTATGCCAAGTAAAGAAAAAAGTGTAAGAGTTTGAAATAGTCCCATAAAACTGGACAGAAACTTAAGGTTAGAAAATGAGTATAAACCTTAAACCCAAAGTCCAA